>QMCD01002224.1_pt1 | contig 20195 bp, 16 predicted proteins | sample 1821841 | NCBI WGS metagenome assembly QMCD01 (sample SAMN01991225, study PRJNA193472) | Termite gut metagenome, whole genome shotgun sequencing project. | isolation source: worker | host: Macrotermes natalensis
CCGCAGACCAATATCGGTTACCGCGTGCAGTTCAACAGCGCTATCGGCCCGTACAAGGGCGGCCTGCGTTTCCACAAGGCTGTGAACGTTTCGATGCTGAAGTTCCTCGGCTTCGAGCAGACGTTCAAGAACGCCCTCACGACCCTCCCGATGGGCGGCGCAAAGGGCGGTTCGGACTTCGACCCGACCGGCAAATCGAACGCCGAGATCATGCGTTTCTGCCAGGCATTCATGCTCGAACTGTGGCACAACATCGGCGTGGATACCGACGTTCCCGCAGGTGACGTGGGTGTTGGCGGCCGCGAGATAGGTTTCATGAACGGTATGTTCCAGAAGCTCGCCCGCCAGTACCACACGGGCGTATTGACCGGCAAAGGCGAGACATGGGGCGGTTCTATCCTTCGTCCGGAGGCTACCGGCTTCGGCGCTCTCTATTTTGTAGAGCACATGCTCAAACTTGCAGGTAAGGACATCAAGGGCAAGACGATCGCAGTTTCGGGCTTCGGCAACGTGGCTTGGGGTGCGTCGAAAAAGGCTACCGAACTCGGTGCCAAAGTCGTTGCTATCTCCGGTCCCGACGGCGTGGTAAGCATCCCCGCCGGTATGACCGAAGAGATGATCGACTACCTGCTCGACCTGCGCGCATCGAACCAAAACATAGTTGCTCCGTTCGCTGAAAAGTTCAAAGGACATGCAACGTTCACCGCAGGCAAGAAGGCTTGGAGCGTGAAGTGCGACATCGCCCTTCCGTGCGCGTTCCAGAACGAATTGAACGGCGACGACGCCGCCGAACTCCAGAAGAACGGCACATGGTGTGTGGCCGAGGTTTCGAACATGGGCTGTACCCCCGAGGCTATCCACGCTTTCCAGAAGGCAGGTATCCTCTTCGCTCCGGGCAAAGCTGTTAACGCCGGTGGCGTTGCGACTTCGGGCCTCGAAATGACCCAGAACTGCATGCACATTTCGTGGTCGGGCGCAGAGGTGGACGAGAAACTCCACTTCATCATGGAGAGCATCCACGAAGCATGCGTGAAACACGGCCGCAAAGCCGACGGCAAGGTCGACTATGTTAAGGGCGCGAACATCGCGGGCTTTATGAAAGTGGCTCAGGCAATGCTCGAACAGGGCGTTATCTAAGCTGCACTACACAATATCGAAACGGCCTCTCCTGCATCAGGGGAGGCCGTTCTCTTTGATCCGAGAATGCCTGACTCAGAATAGCTCCACAAGCATTCCTCGACAAACAGAAACAAATAAGAGAGCCGGGCCTCCGTGAGAGGCCCGGCTTTCTTATCGCGGTATGCGTGCGGCTTACTCTTCTGCGATGACAGAGAACTTAACCGGGCCAGCGATGCCTTTGTAGAGCTTAACAGTAGCTTCGTACTCGCCGACCGTTTTCACGGCGTCAACGGCTATGCTCTTGCGGTCGATCTCGATCCCTTTGGCTGCGAGTGCGTCGGCAAGGACGGCCGGGGTCACCGATCCGAAAATCCTGCCTTCCTCGGCCTTCATCGGGATGCTCAACGTTACGTCGGCCAGACGGGCTACCATAGCCTCGGCATCGGCAACGAACTTGGCCTCCTTGTGCGACTGCTGCTTGAGGTTCTCGGCGAGTACCTTCTTTGCAGATGCGGTGGCCGCCTTGGCATAGCCCTGCGGGATGAGGAAATTATTTGCGTAACCGGGTTTCACGTTTACCACGTCGTTCTTGTAACCCAGTTTTTCGACGTCTTTCAAAAGTATTACTTCCATCTCTTCTCCTCCTTCGTTTATTTCATCATATCGGTTAACGGCAGGAGCGCGAGGTGGCGCGCACGTTTAACTGCCTGTGCCACTTTCTTCTGGAACTTCTGCGACGTTCCGGTCAGGCGGCGGGGAAGGATCTTACCCTGCTCGTTGAGGAACTTCTTGAGGAATTCCGGGTCTTTGTAGTCGACATACTTGATACCGGCCTTTTTGAAGCGGCAGTATTTTTTCTTCTTAACCTCGACGGTTACGGGGTTGAGATACCTGATCTCAGATGCTTGCTGTGCCATTGGTCTACTCCTCCTCTTTAGTTTCGGTTACTGCCTGTGCGGGTTTGCCTGCGAGTTTGTTGCGGCGTTTTTCGGCGTATTCCACCGCGTATTTGTCCTGCTTGAAAGTCAGGAAGCGGATCACGCGCTCGTCGCGGCGGTACATCGTTTCGAGTTTGTCGACCAGGTCGCCCTCGCCTGCAAATTCGATGAAGAAGTAGAATCCGGTGGTCTTTTTCTGGATCGGATATGTGAGCTTTTTGAGCCCCCAATCCTCCCTGTTCACGATCTGACCGCCGTTCTCGGTGATAACACCCTGGAATTTGCCGAAGATCTCCTGTGTCTGTGCGTCTGACAGCACCGGAGTGGCAATGAAAACGGTTTCGTAATTGTTCATTTGTTTTGTTATTTGGTTAAAATTGCAAAAAATGCGACTGCAAAGATATGAATATATTATTAATAATCAACTTGTCTCCGGGATTTTTCTTTTTTCCCGATTTTGAAGGGTGTGGGTATTGGTTGGGCACATGACTTAAATTAAAAGACCACCCCGCAAGGAATGGCCTTTCATAGTTCCCTAAACGCAACATAACAGCCGTTGCTATTTCTTTTTCAGCAGGTCGCGGATCTCGGTGAGGAGTTTTTCCTCGGCCGTCGGTTCAGGTGCCTTTACGGGCTCTGGTTCGCGGTTTTTGAGGTTCTCCAGTTTATTGATGCCCTTGACCATCAGGAAAATAGCAAATGCGATGATCAGAAAGTTGATCACCGTGTTGATGAACAGACCGTACTGGATCACCACGGCCGGAGTGGTTTCGGTCGCATGCTTGATCGTGACGGCAAGCTCGGAGAAATCCATGCCGCCGAGAAGCATCCCGATCGGGGGCATGATAACATTGTTGACCAGCGAGTTGACGATCGCACCGAACGCGCCGCCAAGGATGACGCCCACGGCCATGTCCATTACATTGCCGCGCATCGCAAATTTCTTGAATTCCGAAAGAAAGCTCATAATTATACTGTTTGGTTGGTTTGTGTCTGTGTCCCTTCGCCCATAGCGTGCGTGTGGAAAATAAAATGCAAATATGGTGCCTTATCGCAAAAATACAACACATCGGCTTTTTTATTCCACTCTCCGGATTTTGGCGAAACCGTTTTTATTTTTTACTTTGTGTTCCGATTGTACATCGTAAAACTCCTAACCAAACATTAAACCACATGAAACAGAAATACTTAGCATTGCTTTTCCTCTCATTCACATACATCGTCGGCGCGCATGCCAACTCGAAAGGCCCGGAGCAGGGCGCGGTCGAATTTTTTACGGGCCGTCTGGCAGGGAGCGGCGAACAGAGCGGCGACCGTTCACGTATAAAACTTGAAAATGTCGCACAGGAGCGCAAGGCGGTCTGGGAAGCATGGAAAGCTGCCAACGACGCTTTCGCAGAGGAAAAGCTGATCCTGCTGGAGCCTCTCGTATCGAAGATGTCGGGGAGATGGAAGTTGCCAGAAGAGTTGGAGGCCGGCGCCGTGATGCCATATTACTGGGGCACGAAGGGCGAGATGCCCGAGAGCGGCTATCCGCTACATCTCTATCTCCACGGTTCAGGGCCGAAAGATCAGGAATGGTCGACCAGTTTTGCGTACTCGCAAAGGTTCAAAGATACGCCGTCGGCATATTTCATACCCCAGATACCCAGCGAGAAACAATACCGCTGGTACCCTCGCTCGAAGCAGTGGGCATGGGAGAAACTGCTCAGGCAGGCGTTCCTGTCGGGGGAGATCGACGCGAACATGGTTTATTTTTTCGGTATTTCCGAGGGCGCTTACGGGAGCCAGCGTCTGGCTTCGTTCTATGCCGACTACCTTGCCGGTGCCGGCCCGATGGCGGGCGGCGAACCGCTAAAGAACGCCCCCGCGGAGAACTGCCGCAACACGGCCTTTTCGCTGCTCACGGGCGCCGATGACACCGGGTTCTACCGCAATATCCTGACCGGGTACACCAAAGACGAGTTCGACCGCCTCGAAGCCGCGAACCCCGGAAGTTTCGTTCACAACATAGAGTTGATCCCGGGCCGGGGACATGGATTGGATTATTCGACGATGACCCCGTGGCTGAAAAAGCACACGCGCAACCCCCATCCGAAATTCGTGTCGTGGGAGAACATGGAGATGGACGGCAGGTACAGGGACGGGTTCTACAACCTGTTCGTCGACGAGCGCTCGAACGATGACGAGTCTCAGCGGACGTATTATGAGATGGCGATCGACGGCAACGATATCTCTCTCCGGGTCGATCTGGTGACATACAAGACCACAGAGAAAGACCCGCGGTGGGGCATCGAAATGAAGTTCGACAAGACCTACACGCCCGCCCGCAAAGGCCGTGTGACGATCTACCTGTGCGAGGAGCTTGTCGATCTGGACAGGAAGATAACCGTCACGGTGAATGGCAAGAAGGCATTTCAGGGCAAGGTCAAATGCGAACGCAGGCATCTGGAGAACAGCTGCGCCACGTTCTTCGACCCCGAACGGCTATATCCGGCTGCTGTCGAGATCGACCTGTCGGAATTGTAGTCGAGAAATAGGGAGATTTGAGCCCCGCCAGAAGTAGCTGTGAGGGTGATTGAACGGGGAAAAGCGACCCGAAAGTCGCTTTTTCCCGTGATCCCGCTGGGGATTGTACTGTCTTGGAGTGTGGCAGTATTTCAACTTATTGCATCGCAGACTTAAATTCTTGCACCTGCGTTTATTTGTGCTTTCTCGTTAACCTTCGCAGGTACAGATAATAGCCGGTTATCGGAAGTGATGCCCCGACGATGGCAGCAACGAAAGCGAGGCACTTGGTAACCAAGCCTCCCCACTCGCCGGTATGTACCGAGAATATCCACGCATTTAGCCTGTTATCCTTCGATTGTTCGGAAAACAGTCTGGAGTTCTTTATTTCGCCCGTTCGCGTGTCGAACACATAACGGTCAGTCGCCCGGCTGCTGCGTATGGCTTTATCGCTCGACAAAATGACGCTCCTGTTGCGGATCGTCAGGCTACGATACCCCACCCCCGAACGCCCGAGCGAATCCAACACGGCATCCCATGCCCGGTAGTCGACATTCCCGGATTTGACTACCCCTGACTCCGGAGCCACCTGCATAGTCACATCCCGTTCATTGTTCGAAGGACTATCGTCATGATCCGGGACAGAAGCTCCTTTGTCTATAACAGTCGTTTTCGCCCCAAGCATACTGTATACCCCGTCATGGTACCATCGGAAAGACCATGTAAGACCCGTAAGCACCATCAGCAAAAGGAACAAGGCCGCATAAATTCCCCCGGCAACATGAAGGTCGTACCAGAACCAGCGCCATCCCGACCGGACACGCACCGCCAGTCGCATTTTAAGCCCTTTCAAGTTGCGCGGCAGCCATATCGCGATGCCGGAAATCAATATTACCGCGAAGACGAGGCTGACGACACCCACGACGAGCCTTCCGTAATTCCGATAGGCACCCCTAAAGGTCAGAGAACGATGGAGTTCCCTGCCCCATTCGAAAAAGGCGCTTGGGCGAACCCCTTCCCGGTCCACTATCCTTGCCGTATAGGGGTCGATGAATATCGTCCTTTGTCCTTTCCCGGAGAGCGTCCCGATATAGGTGCGGCCAGGATTTCCGAATATCTGCACACCGGCAACGCTGGCCGTATCCGGCAGTTGTCCGTTCACCCGCGGCATGAGTTCGGCCATTGGCAACGGCTTCTCGGCCGTGCATGGACAAAAATAGGCCCGCCTGTGTGCGAGAAGGGTTATCTCCCCTTCAAAGACCAATATCGCACCTGTCAGGCAAATAACAGTTATGAAAAGCCCCACCGGTATGGATAGCCATAGGTGAAGCTTTTTAAAGAAGCGTTGCATCCGTTTATAAGACAACCGTCAGTTCGTTGAGCACGTACTGCTCAGGGGCATATTTCTCGATCAGGAACAGCACGAACCTTATATCTACGGCGATACTACGGCACACACTCTGGTCGTAGCGATAGTCGGAGGCCACCCCCTGGTGGATACGGTCGAAGTTCAGCCCGATCAATTCTCCCCGGGCATTTACCACGGGACTACCCGAATTACCACTCGTGGTGTGGCAGTCAGTGAGGAAACAAACGCTGATTTCGCCCTCTTTGTTCACGAAAGTGCCGTAATCGCCCGCTTCATACAGCGACAGTAGTTTTCGCGGGATGGCGTAATCGGCCTCACCGGGATTGGCAACGTGTTTGTCCCTCATGCCTGTGAGGGTGGTGTGATGCTCATAGCGAAGGCCATCATCAGGGTTTGCACCGGAGATGCGCCCGTATGATATCCGCATTGAACTGTTCGCATCCGGGCTCATCGGTTTGCCGGAGTTCATCTCCAGCAGCCCACGCTGGTAAAGCCTGTATATAGGCGCCATCTCTGCCTGCAATGCACCGCGCTGTCGTGCCATCTTCTCCACGTTCACCTTAAAGTAGCCTATCGCAAGGTTGTAGAGGGCATCGTTGCGTATGACACCGACACCGTCCGGCATGTCGCTTTCGAGAAATGCCGTGAGCGCGTCCCTGTCCGTGAATATCGAGTTGCTGAAAACAGCTTCGCTCAACGCTTCGACGTCGCCGCCGTACTTGTGCATCTGCTCGGTCATCGCCTCGGGGATGAACCGGCGTGGCATATCATTCCAGTAATGCACCATCACGTTGCGGAACATCCGGCGGTCGATCTCATAATCCCAGTTGTCGAAGAATTGTTCGGTGAGCCCAACTAACTTTCGTGACTCGCTCCGCGCGGCCGATTCATTGAATTTCCCGCGGGCGTAGATTGCCATCAACTTCTCGAACTTGCCTATGAAGGGCACAATCTCCGAGCCGGTGATCCCGGCATCGAGGAAATAGTCGTTGGCAAGGTTATATACGGCCAGACTGCGGTATACGGAATCCATCCTGTCGAGAACACCATCGTATTCGGCTCTCCGCTCCGGGGTCTGTGCCGCCCATTCCCTGAACTGCCGCTCCCCTTCGCGCTTGACTTCTACCATGTTCATCCGGTCCACCCCGCCCACTTCCCCCTTCAGGCGGAGGTATTTGTTGGCTACCGACGACATGCGGGAAAAGTAGCGCAGCCTGAGGGCGGGATTCTCCTCTATCGCCTGCCGCATCACCCTCATCTTCTCGCCACCGATGACTATCATCGCCTTGTTCTCGCCATTGACGATCCGGTCGATACCGAACGAAGGCACGTACTGCATCGTCGAGGATGGATAGCCCAATATCATTGCAAAATCATTCTCGTCATAACCTTTTGCTGATATATTCAGGTATTTATCCGGCCTATACGGGACATTCCCCCTGCTGTATTTTGCCGGTTTGTTCTCCCCGTCGACATAGATGCGCAGGAAAGCGAAATCGGCGGTGTGGCGCGGCCACGTCCAATTGTCGGTATCTCCCCCAAAACGCCCGAGCGAGGTGGGCGGTGCTGCCACCATTCGGATATCTTCGAACACCCTGTATATCGAAAAAATATACTGGTTGCCCGCGAACAGGGCTTGCATGGAACCTTCGAATTCTGTCCCGGCAGTCATCTCCGTGGCTATCCCACGGCCGTTACGGTCGATCATATCCGTAAGCTCCTTGCCCGCCAGTCCTTCTGTCCCTTTCAGAATGCGCTCCGTGACGTCTTCCATCCTGATCAGTTGCTTCGCCTTTAGATTGTAGCAGTTCGTTTCCTCCGACCGTTTCGATGCCCAGTAACCGTAGCGCAGGAAATCGTTCTCTTCGGTCGAGATATGTTCGATGTTCCTCATAACGCAGTGGTAGTTGGTGATTATCAGCCCCTCGTCGGAGACGAAACTCGCCGTGCAGAAACTTTTCAGGTTACCGCCCTCGCCTACTAGCCCTATTACGGCATCCGTAAGGCAGGCCCTGTTAACTGCGTATATTTCTTCGGCCGAAAGCCTCAATCCCATCCGGCGCATATCGGCGAACTTCTGCTCCTTCATCAGGATTGGCAGCCACATACCCTCATCGGCTTTCAGACGGGGCGTTATGAATAATAATACTGTGAACGACAGTATAATATTTCTATACATTCTGCTCTCTTTTTATAAGATTATAAATCGATTTGAAATGAGGATTCCCGGAACGGCTTTTCAAGCGGAGGGCTATTCGCGAAAGCTCGTATGCCGCAGCAGCAGCCACCATGTTGTCCGATGTATCGCCCATCTTCGGCCCGGGCGCGGACAACTCGATCAGCCCGGCTACATATTCGAGTTGCAGGCTCCGGGAGAACAGGTCGACACCCCTGCCGTTCGCAAATATCGTTTCAGATATTTTACCGAGGAGTGCGGGCAGGTCTCCGTTCGAGAGTGCCACACGTTTCGGCACGACTTTCATTACTGCCGACAGCAACGACACTTGTTCCTTGAGCAGCAGCTCCGACCGATTGCCGATAATAGCGTATATATCCTCGTCGGCAAGCCAAGCGGCATAACCGGTGAGTTGCAAAAAGACAAACCTCAGGCTCTCTTCAATTTTGTCCCCGTCGACATTTGTGTAACGCGCGGAAAGATCGTCCTCCGCCAGAGGGATATAATATGTGCCGCCGACATACGATGCACAGTTCGTAAGGTACTTGAAAAATTGTTTCACGACAGCTTCATATCGGTCGGAGAGGGATCGGTATGGCCTGTCCAAGGGGCGGCACCATTCGATGAGGTTCGCCGTCATATATTTCAGGTTGCGTATGCCATATTCAGACGAACGGATTACGTCGTCACCCAAGATATCGGACTGCGCCGCGGGATCGGAGACCGGCAGTCCCATAAGGGAATTGGCATACATGTATTCCGGATTGCCTGCAACACGTGCAAATACCGCCTCCGATCGGCCGTCGGGGCGGTACCCGTATCCCCATTCTATGGCCAAACAGTCGTATGCGCCCAGAACGGAAGGCGACAGTTTGACGCCGCGGTCGAGGTCTCCCGGTTGGGCCACATAGTTGAAGCGTGCGTAATCCATTACAGATGCCGTTGTGCCGTGAACGGTGGTGAACGACGGCGAACGCAGCGAGTCGACAGGATATGCATACGACCCGCGCATATTGTGTTTGAGGCCGAGCACGTGGCCCATTTCATGCGCCGCGACATAGCGTATCATCTCACCGAGCAGCCGGTCGGGAAGCCGGTCTCCGCGAGCAGCCGGGTCGACTGCCGCCGTCTGGACGAAGCGCCACTTCATCAGCAGGTCCGTAACGTTGTGGTGCCAATATATATCGCCCTGTATGATCTCTCCGCTGCGCGGGTCGTCGCGCCCATCGCGTTGGCTGTGGAGTTCGGGACGTAACGGAGCATGTTGACCCTCACGTCGGTACTGTTGAACCCCTCGTCCGGATAGTCTGCGACCTGTATCGCGTCCCTGAAACCGATCTTTTCGAATGCCAGATTCCAGTCGAGTATCCCCTGCCGGGCATATCCGGCTATATATCCGGGAAGAGCGGGATCGATATGGAATACTACCGGACGGGCGGGGACGACCTTTTCTCCGGCAAGATATCGCTGCATGTCCTCCGGCCGCGGCTCGATCCGCCAGCGGGTGATGTACTTCCTGTCATGTATCCCGACGTCCTCGGGAATGGCGCTCACGCTTGTCGTCATATAACCTACCCTTGGGTCTTCCATGCGGGGCGTCATGAGTTTGTCCATCAGCATCAGGTTATAACTCACGACCGCCGAGAATGGGTCTTTCACCCCCGAGTAGATCAGCCGTGCCGCCACGTTTATCCTTCCCGGCAGATTGTCGCATGAGATGATCCCGCTAAGCGCCGGTTCGAACTTACCCGATTTGAACCCGGCGGGAAGAGGGCATACACCCTGTATCTCTTCACCGAAAAAGCGCGTCACATCGACTGTCACCTTGCTTCCATCGGCCGATTCGACGTCGAACACGAACGCGTATTCAGGAATGCCGTTGGCCCGGACTGCATCGGAGTAGGGCACCGATCCGTCGTAGTCGACCGGCATGCCCACTTTTTCGGCAAGCAGCTTGTCATTCCCAAGCTGGAAACGAAGCATCAATCCGGGGAAGAATGTCTGGCCGGCCGAAATATTCTTATGCCCGCTTAACTCCACGACCCGCGTTGTCAGCAGTATATCCCTGCCGAGTGCCTCTTTCGAGATCGACATTACATATCTCCCTCCCTCAGCGGTTATGGTAACGGGCCGCACCTGCATGCCATAACCGCCGAAGGGGATGATCATAAAAAGTATGGACAATAGTTTCCTGAACATCATCTTACATTGTCAGCAATCCCAACGAAACCCCTATGGTGCCGCGGCGTGTGCGGTTGCCGGCTGCATTGCGGTAGTCCGAGACCACGCCTGCGCCATAGACCTTTATGAAACCGCGCTGAAGTTTTTCTCCCAAACGCAACGGAAAGCTATACGTTGCACGCAGGTCGAAACCATAGTTTTTGCTATCGAAGAAAGCCTGGTCGGGGACGAGAACATTTTCCGACACTTCGCTTACCGCGGCAAGCTCCATATTGCTTTTCAGCGGCAGCCTCATCCCCGCTTTGCCTTCGATCAGCACGTTATGACCGTTGCGGTCGAGTGCGTCGAACCCGAAATCGACGTGTATGTCAGCCACCGAAACCTTGCGCACCGAAAATGGAAGGATATAGGAATTTTCTAACGACCGATATTCGCCACCCACACCCGCATACCACTTATAGCTGCCAGTGCCGAGAGTACGGTATGCCCGGTAGGAGAACGAAGCTTTGGTGTCGTAGTTACGGTAGACCAACGCGGAATAGGTGGTTTCCCAATATTTGGAGACATTGCCTTCATCGTCGGTCTCGGACATCTCTGTCTGTTTATACATATCCGCATTGCCGTCCACATACCATCCTTCGATTGTAACCGAGTGAACCATCGCCGGAGTGTTGACCCTCAACGTGGTCAATGCCGAAAATGTATGTGCTGCATAGCGCCCCGGCGAGCTCCGTTCCGGGCCTGTGACCGCGTCTTCCATCGCATCCCAGCCAATACCGGTCAGCCATACCATGCGGTCTGTATTGTATGTATACTGGATATCTCCGCCCCAATGTTTGGCCGTGAACGCGCGCCCGAAGAGCGATGTCGAGGAAAGGATGACATTCTCCATGCCCCGGAAGTCGTAGTATGTGTATTTATCCGGTTCCACCGTGGAAATACCGGTCAGCTTCCGCTTGTCGAACCTGTAATAACCGTCGAGCCCAAGCGTGTGGCCGTCTCCTATGCGGAAAGTCACAGACGGTATGAGGGAGTAGTCGGCGAAGATGTTGCGCGGACGGGGATCTTTCAGGCGCGACAGGTCGCCTACCCTGTATCGCAGGCCGAAACCGAAGGTGAAGCGTCCGAACTCCACGGTGGAAACTTTCGCCTCTATGTCGAACGTCTGCCTGTCGTAGTTGCCTTTTCGCGCGCTTCCGTAAATGTAGGGGTTGCCGCCGTAGGTGTCGACAACGTCCGACCATGCCCGGTCGAACTCGCGGCCAAGTTCCATTTCGAAGTTGCCGTATACGCGCAGGTATTTGCCGATCTTCATAAACCTGTCGGCCCCGAAACGGAAAGTGTTCATGGCATTGCCCTGCTGAGGCCGGTGGTATGCACCAGCGGATCGCTCCACGCCGACATAGGCCAGTCCGTTGTCGGTTATAACTATCCTCGACAGACCGGCTGCATTGTTGGTCGCGGCCCAGGGCTGCCGTTCAAGTTCGATCGTGCGGCGCTGCCCGGGAATGACACCGTCAGTCCCGGCTCCCTGTTGTCCGTATGCCGCCGCGGTGATGAACGAAAAGGCGACCAATGATATTATATGTCTGTACATATCACTCTATTTTTATATGTTTAGGGAAGTAGTTCGAGGTTGTTCGTATACAGTTCGGATTTTTCATAATCCCACGGATCCAACTTATATTGAAGCATCACGAAATCCTCAAGCGAGTTGTTGGTGTCTTTCAGCACTTTTCGTCCCGCCCCGGTTATATCCGCCACTTTGCGGTCGAAGCTCAACGAGGCATATCCTGCGGAGAACCCCGACGTATGGGCCACATACGACGCATCGATCTTGTCCGAAAGGCGTTTCTTGGCAACGTTTATCGGCTCGGCATATGGCAGTGTCTCCACCCCGTCGATGATAGAGTTGACGGGTATTTCGAGTGCGAGGTTCGTGGTTGGCCTTCCCGTATTGGGCGGACGCTTGGCCCACTGTGCCGGGTCTTGGTCGGTCTTGAAAAGTATCATCGCATTGCCGCCCCTGACTACAAAGAACAGGTAGTCGATCGTTGCGAATGTACGGTAGATATAAGGCAGTTCCTCTGCGTCGGGCCCGGGAGAGCCCTTTTCTGCCATCGTCTGGTAGTCGGCGGCGGTGAGATCGACCGAATTGGCTGCCGAAACCGTATGGTCGCGCGCCTCACGTGCGAACACGATGGTCTGGCCAGGCGCGACTGTCCGTAGCGGGAACTTATAGACATCCTTGCCATAGACGCTGGTCTCCTTCTCTTCGAGCCATGGCGGTGACGACTCGGTGTCGAGCAGGGCAAAATAGAGGTTCTCGGTTGTCACCTCCTCGTCGGAGTTGTTGTAGAAAGCCACATACATATCGGTGGCGTAATTCTTGGCATTGTCATCCTTGGATGCAGAGTAGTAGACCTTGCTTATGATGATGTTCGACTCCACGCCCACCTTCATATCCATCCCGGCGTCATAGTCGGCAAAGATGTCGACCGCTGCTATCACTCCATTGGCCAGGACTTTTATCCCCGATGCCGGGGGAGATACCATCCACCCCGTTTCCTCGGCGGTAAGGTTTCCTGTGGACGATATGTTATACGTGTCGGGAATAACACCCGAGAAAAGTGCGTAACCCTCGTCGTTAGTCACGGTGGTATATTCCCGGCTTCCGCTCCTGAGCTTCACTATCTTTTCGATCGCGGGGCGTGTCCGGTCGAACTCGTCGCCCGAATAGGTGAGGTGTATCCTCACATTTTCGACGGCCTTGACCTCCCGAGTCTGCTCGATGCAGGAGCAAAGGCCCACGGCGAGGACGAAAGCCGACAGTGTATGTATAATCGTTTTCATATCAGGCATTTTTAAAATTTGAATGAAAGTTCGAATCCGAATTCGAGGTTCGGGTTGCGTTCGCTCAGCGTCGTGCTTTTATTGTTATGCTGCCACGGCTGATAGAACGAGGTATTGTTGGCGTAGAACGAGAATCCTGCAAAATCGGAGAAGTTTTTCGTCAACCTCACGTTGAACATGAATAGCGGGGGCTGGATGGTCGCCCTGTCATTTATAGATTTCACAAGTTGGTCGCGCAGTAAGACGCCGTCGCCGTTCGCATCGTCGAGTAGGTAGTTCTCGTCGGCGATCATCTCGTCGGTGATGGGGTAGTAGTTTTCGACCACTTGTCCGTTGACATAATCATATTTGAAATACCCTATGGGGGCATAGGCGCTCCGCATCGTCTTCGAATATTTCAGCCATGTCATCTGCAATGCCGCCGAAGCGACCATCCGCAACTGCGGGATGTTGCAGACCAATCTCAGGTTGGTGCGGAAAAGCCTGTCGGTATATTTCTGTTTTCCGTTCGGATATTCAAGTTTGAACGGAGGCGTGTCGGTGGTGCCGAGCGACTGCGTTCCCCCGACCGGGTTCGAGTAGTTGCGCCTCGTAGACCACGACTCGGATTCCATATACGTCCCGCTAAAGAAAACGGAAGTGTTTATCGCCTTTATACGTCCCAGGTCGAACGAAAATTCGATACCCTGGTTCAGCGAGTGGGCGGTATTTCCGGTCAGTCCCTTCGATGCGTATACGATGCCTTCTCTTTCAAACCCGCCCGAATAACCAGGCTCGTGGAAATCGACCGTCGGTTGTTGTCCGGGTATCAGTGTCAGGCCGTTCCCTGCACTATATGTACGAAGGTAATAGCCATAGTAGGCCGCAGCGCTTTCGTACCCGTTGGGAGTATAATCGCGGAAGGCATCCACCGATAATATAACGTTGCCGGGAAGTTTTATATCGACCCCTGCCCCCCAACGGGTCGAAGTAACGTTTTTTATCTTGTTATATGGCACTTGCAACACGTCGGTATGGTACATTACGAGTTGCTCGGCCGGGTCGTTGGATAAATACGACGCGACGCGATGGTCGTGATAAATGGCCTCGGGGTAAAGGTGCGTCATGCCGGGGGTCTTCTGCGTCTTCCCGAAGGAGCCGCGTAGCGTGAGCCAATCTGTCGGCCCATAATGAATATTGATGCGCGGCGAGATTCCGAACACGAACTCATCCTTGAAAGGCTGGAGGCTGCTGAAACGTACACCCACCTGCGCCTTCAGCGGTCGGCCGAAGAGGTTGGTCTCGACGTTGTCCTCAAGGAAAGCGGAGAGCTGATGAAGGGCAGGGACGTCCCTGAAGGAACGTTCCCTCGCCTGTTCGCGGTTCAGCGGCGCCAGATCGTCGTCGTTGTAATTACCGATCCCGTAATTCTTCTCATAACGGTAGTCCACACCCATATTGAAGCGCTGGTTGAACCATTCGGTATTGACGAAAAATTGGTTGGTTATTTTACCGCTCATTGTCACAGGCCTGCTCTTGGTGCCTCCCGAAGCCTTGTAGGAACTTGGAAGCAGCACCGCCTTGTGGTATCCGCTTTCGGTCGCATTGTAGAGCGAATAGATACTCTGTCCGGTGGTGATGATATTCGTCTGATACTGGTCGATATCCGAATACTGCAACGCAAAGTTGTAGGAGATAGTACGGCTCAGCAGTGAATTTACCGAAATCATGCCGTCGTGCGAGGCGACGAAATTATAGTTCTTCGACTCCCATTCCGTACCCGAATCGGCCAGGTCGGGGTCGTCGCCCTGCCAGTCGATAAGCGTCGAGAAGCGGAAACGGGTATTTGTACGCCAGTCGGTCGTGAAATTTTTGCCCAGCCCCACCGATGCGTTAACCCTGTCCATCGTGACCGATTTTTCCCGCGGGTCGCCCGAAGCGCGCGCATAGTCGAGGCTCATGTTGACGGTCGTATTATTTTCGCCGATCCTCCAGCCCTTTCCCGCAGAGGCCTGTTTAATGCCGGGATTGATCTTCCCGCGCACCGAGAGCGGAGATTCGCCCACACTTGTCCTGACCACCATCGCCCCGGAGGTGAGGTCGCCGTATTCGGCCGACGGCAAGCCGAGTACAACCTCCACCGACTCTATGTTATCGGTGCCGATCGACCGGAGGTCTACGCTGCGCCCAGTGGTCGAGGGGCTTGTCACGGATGTGTGTCCGTCGAGGGTAGCGTTGTTGGATAACTGTACGCCGTCGATTAGTACCGCCGCGCCGAAGGAGTTGTTTGCGTCGGCCTGGAGGGTGCGGAACGAAAGTTGCTCGGCGTTCCTCATCGTTTGCCCACTGCGAAGTCCTTGCCCCGGCAGAAGTTCGAGCAGATCGGAGAGGCTAACCGCCTGAAGGTGGTCGATAGCCTGACGGTTGATCGTCGTGCTCGTGGAGAGCGTGTTTACGGTGCGGGTGCCCAGCACAACGACCTCATCCATTTCCAGGCTGATCGCTTCCATTGCGAAAATGAACTCCGTAGCCGGGCCGATCGAAATAGCAGTATTTATCTCTTTGTAACCCAACATCCTGATTTCAATGTCATTTTCGCCTGCCGCAACATTCTTCATGGCTGCCATACCATTGTTGTCGACCACGGCGAATATGCCGAGGTTGGCGATGTGGCAGGTTGCGCCAACAATAGGTTCGCCCGTCTTGCCGTCGACGACCCGGATAACGATGTCATACCTTTGGGCACGTTGAGTCCTATCTTGTCTGCGTGTCAGCACGATCTGGTCGCCCACCATTGTATAGGATAGGCCTGTTCCCGAAAAGAGCCTGCCGAGGACTTCGGATACCGGCCGCTCCTTCTCATCGACGCTCACCCGCGCGTTGGCGTCGAGTTGAACGTTGTTGTAGAGGAATGTGTACCCTGACTGCTTGGTGATCTCTTCGAACACCTTCGCATAACCGACGTCTTTCATGGAGATGGTAACCAGCTTATGTTGTGCAGCGCCGTATGCCGCTCCGTGAGGAAACACTGCCGTTGCGAGCAGCAGCAATACCGCCGGGAGCAAAAGCCTGAAGCGCATATTCCCTGCACTGCATAGCTGGCATTTACTGTAAAAACGAGTCATAAGGTTAGTAGTTTAAGGGTTTATCGTGAATATATTCTTCTCCGCGTCATACTCATAAGCGGTCGAAGTATTGATTGTCAGAGACTTTATTACACTTTCTATATCCATATCGTCGAAAGCGCCGCTGAACAGGACCGAATCACCGATGTTGCTGCGGTCTATTATCGTAACGTCGTACAACAACTCCAGTCTGGCGACCACATATCCGAACGTTGCGCCTGTAAATTTATACCGTCCGTCTATCCAGCCGCTGTAGTCCGCCGGGTCTACGACACTCTCGGAAAGCCGGTCGGTCGCCATGTCGAACTCAACTCGCCTACCGGCTTCGACCATGAGACTCCCCGCCCGTGTCCCGACTGCCACCCTGCCGGTCGAAAGGGTCATCGACGCGACCTCCTCGTTCTCATAGCATGTTATGTTGAACGACGTCCCGAGGGCTTCGACCTCCATGCCGCGCGCTTCAACAATGAACGGTTTCTGCGGATCTTTCGGGACATCGAAGAAGCATTCACCGGTCATCGTGACCGTGCGGATGCCGGAATCGAACGAAACGGGATATGTAAGGGTCGACCCGCTGTTCAGCCACACTTTCGTACCGTCGGAAAGGGTTGCCATATAACGTTTGCCCCGGCCCACCCTTAGGGTATTCATCCTAACTGCCTCATCCTCCTTCGGCTTTTCGTCTGCCGAATAAACCACCCCGTCCGCAAAAACCGACATCTCGTCCGATATCCTCACGGGTTCGGCTTTATCCGTGGACACCGCTTCCATATCTATTTCCGTACCATCGGCGAGTACGATGCTCACACCCGAGAACGGGGGCCTATAACCGGATTGTTCCATAGCTACCTTTTCGACAGGGGCCTCTTTCCGTCCATAGGTCCAGACTATTGCAAACACCAGGACAGCCGCGGCAACTGCGGCCGCTGCGTAACCTGTATAGCGCGGCAAAAACTTCCTGTTGAGGGACCGTATGCGTGCCTTGAGTTCCCGCAAACTCTCTTCCACCTCCCCCTCCGAGAGCCTCACGCCAAAAGAGAGGTTCCAAACCTTCTTCATCTGCATGAAATATTCCGAATTTTCTGCCGACTCGCCACACCAGTCTATAAGCGAGTCCAATTCTTCAACGGTAAACCGGCCGGAAAGTACTCTGACGATAATCTCGTCAATAAGGTCATGACTGTTCATAATCACAGGAATCAAAAATTATTATCGGCCACGACAGAAAGAGGCCATCGTACTAAGTAAGACAGGCGGGAAAAGATTTACCCCTAAAAGGTTGTAGAAATGTCAGGCGAAAAATATCAGGACGAGCAGCCATTGCAGCTTTTCGCGCAGCCTGCGCAGGGCGATAGATATCTGGGCCTCCACCGTTTTCTCGGATATGTTCAGTTTTTTCGCGATCTCGTGGTTCTTGTAACCATGCATTTTACTAAGGACAAATATCTCGCGACACCGCGCGGGAAGCGAGGCAACAGCTTCCTCGATCGCATCGTTGATCTCTTTGTCGGACATCAGTTGTTCAGCGTCTGGCGATTGAACGACGGTCGTGAAATAGAAGTCACGCCAGCGGTCGTCGTGCAGGATATCGGTTATGCGCTTATGTTCAAGCGAATTTATACACGCATTGTATACCGCCCTGAAAAGATAAGCCTGGAGGGAGGTTATGGAATCCAGCCCCTCCTTCCGTTCCCACAGATGGACAAAAACCCCCTGAACTACCGAATGGGCGGCTTCGCTGTCGTGAACAATCCTGTCGGCATAATTGACCAACCGCGCGAAATACTCTCTGTAGATAGTATCAAACGCATCAGAGACCACACTACTCCCGGCAGCATGGGAATACTTTCTATTATGGGGTGCATGTCCCAATATCCATGGCAATTTCTACAAAGATAGCATATTTTATGGTTAAAGATAGGGGAGAGATGTTCAGCCAATATTCCACTTGATTGTGTTGCGCGATGCGCGAGCCATCGTCTCCATCGCCTTTACCGCCGTGCCGTAACAATATAGGCGGATAATCGTGTACCATTGCCCGTCTTGTAATAGGTAGCCATAGTCATGGCCGAAGTCGCGGACTTGGTATGTAAAAGCCTCTATGTATCGGAGGGTTCGCGCCTGGCAGTCATCGGGGACACCATCGTCGCCTTTATTCGAATTAGTCCCTGTTCATTTTCTGTCTCTGCAAAGCTTTACTGGCTTAATACGCAAAGGGGATGGAAAAAAAGTAATCCGAGTTCCACATAAGAACTCGGATTACTTTTCTATGGCCGGAAATACTATATGTCCCGTGAAATAAAATTCCACTCGGGAGCAGTTCAAGCCCACCTGCCATGACGCCGACCACAACGTACTTATACGATCGTCGTCATCCAATGCGATCAAACTGCCCTACGACTTCTTGGAAGCGGCAGTCTTTCGTGCCACGGTCTTCGCACCGGAAGTCTTGCTGCCCACGTTTTTGTTGACTGTGGGTTTCGCCTTCGCAGCGGCTTTCTTTGCCGGGGCTTTTTTCTCGGTGGCTTCCGAAGCTGTTTCTGCTGCTTCACCTTCTGCTGCGGCCTTCGGAGCGCCCGAACGGCTGCGGCGGGTGCGCGGCTTGTTGGCTGCGGCTACCTCCTTGCCGTAGGTCTCGTTGAAGTCGACCAACTCGATAAAACACATATCAGCAGCGTCGCCTTGGCGAAACCCGGTCTTCAGGATACGAGTGTATCCGCCCGGACGGTCGCCCACAGCTGGGGCCACAACGCGGAACAGTTCTGTAACTGCGTTCTTGTCCTTCAGGTAGCTGAACGCCACACGGCGCGAGTGCGTCGAATCTTCTTTGGCTTTGGTTATCACCGGCTCGACGTACCTCTTAAGTGCCTTGGCTTTGGCTTCCGTCGTGTTGATACGTTTGTGGACGATCAGCGAGGTCGCCATATTTGCGAGCAGCGCCTTGCGGTGTGCGCTCTGGCGGCCAAGGTGGTTGAAATTCTTGTTATGTCTCATGATTTTCTTTAGTCCTTATCAAGTTTATATGGTGAAACGTCCATCCCGAAGTGAAGGTTCAGCGAGGTGAGCAGATCGTCGAGTTCGGTCAGCGACTTCTTACCGAAGTTGCGGAACTTCAGCAGGTCGTTGCGGTTGAACCGTACCAGTTCGCCGATAGTATCCACTTCAGCCGCCTTCAGGCAGTTAAGGGCGCGCACGGAAAGGTCCTGATCCGACAGTTTCGTTTTCAGGAGTTGGCGCATGTGCAGCACATCCTCGTCGAACTCCTCCGTGGCGTTGCTCTCATCCAGATTGAGCGTGATCTTCTCATCCGAGAACAGCATGAAGTGCTGGATGAGTATCTTGGCTGCCTCTTTCAGGGCGTCCTTCGGGTGTATCGATCCGTCGGTGGTGATCTCGATGTTGAGCTTCTCGTAGTCGGTCCTCTGCTCCACGCGGTAGTCGTTGACCGAGTACTTTACGTTCACGATCGGCGTGTGGATCGAGTCGATCGGAAGCAACCCGAACTCGGCCTCGGCGGGGCGGTTCTCCTCTGCGGGAACATAACCGCGGCCCTTGCCTATGGTGAGCTGGATCTGCAACTTGGTCTCCGGGGAGAGGCGGCAGATAACCAGATCGGGGTTCAACACTTTGAAGTTGGTGAGGAAGTTCGAGATATACCCCGCAGTGAGCTGGCTCTGGCCTGCAACGCTGACCGTAACACTTTCGCCCTCTTCGCTTTCGACCGTGCGCATGAAGCGCACTTTCTTCAGATTCAGGATAATATCTATCATCCCTTCCATGACACCGGGGATGGCGGCAAATTCGTGGTCTACTCCGGAAACCTTGACCGTCGTGATCGCGTACCCTTCAAGCGAGGATAACAGGATGCGACGCAAGGCATTCCCGACGGTAATGCCGAAGCCGGGCTCCAACGGACGGAATTCGAACTTCCCGTACGTCGAAGTGGA
>QMCD01001595.1_pt1 | contig 20178 bp, 18 predicted proteins | sample 1821841 | NCBI WGS metagenome assembly QMCD01 (sample SAMN01991225, study PRJNA193472) | Termite gut metagenome, whole genome shotgun sequencing project. | isolation source: worker | host: Macrotermes natalensis
AGGCCGCTTCCGTACAGGAGCTTTCGAGCTCCATATCCGAGGTTGCGGAGCGCACGAAGGAAAACTCCGTTAAGGCCGAGCAGACAGCAAAGCTCGCGGATACGATAAAGGGCAGCGCCGAAAAGGGCAGCGGCCAGATGGACGATATGATCAAGTCCGTTAAAGACATCAACGAGGCCAGTCAATCGATATCGAAGGTCATAAAGACGATCGACGACATCGCGTTCCAAACGAACATTCTGGCCCTGAACGCCGCGGTCGAGGCGGCGCGCGCCGGGCAGCACGGCAAGGGCTTCGCAGTCGTAGCGGAAGAAGTTCGGAATCTCTCCGCAAAGAGCGCGCAAGCGGCAAAGGATACGGAGAGCCTGATCGCGGACTCGATGCAAAAGGCGGAGCAAGGCGTTAAAATCGCCGGGGAGACGGCGGATAGCCTCTCGGAAATCGTATCGGGTATAAATCAGTCGTCGGCGCTGATAACGGAAATCGCGAGAGCTTCCGAAGAGCAATCGATGAGCATTTCCCAGATCAACACGGGTATCGACCAAGTCGCAAAGGTCGTACAGCAAAACAGCGCGACTGCCGAGGAATCCGCGGCGGCTTCCGAAGAGATGTCCAGCCAGTCGGCGGTATTGCAGGAGCTGATTTCGCAGTTCAAGCTTAAGGATAGCAATACGCGGCGACGCCTTGGCGAGCAATCGCGCGCCCCAGAATCCAGGCGTCTCGCGTCCTCGGAGGGGGAACATCCAGCTATCGCAGATTCGGGGGATTTCGGGAAGTATTAATTCGATAGCGCCTGGGTCTACGGCGCAAATATTACGCCGCCTCCGGATATGCCGGCGAATAAATCGCGGCAATGTCCGGGGGCGGCGCAATGCTATTCTTAGAGCCTACAGGAGAATACAGATCAGCCCGTTCGAGCCCTCGTTTATGATCTTTTGCAGCGTATCCTGGAATTTCATCTGGATATCCTCCGGCATGCGGCTTAGCTTGTTGGAAAGCCCTTCGCGCACGAGTTCGTTCAGCGATTTGCCAAATATGTTCGTATCCCAAATCATGCCGGGGTCGTTCTCGAATTCGCTCAAAAGATAGCGCAAAAGCTCTTCCGATTCCCTTTCAGAGCCAACTATCGGGCTTACCTCCGTCTCGATATCCACACGGAGCATATGGAACGACGGAGCGCTCGCCTTCAGGCGTACGCCGAAGCGGTTCCCTTGGCGTACGATTTCCGGCTCTTCGAGCGCTAGCTCCTCCATCATCGGCGGCACGAGGCCGTAGCCCGTCTTGCGCACGCACTCCAGCGCGCCCGAAACGCGGTCGTATTCCTTCTTTGCGCCAACGAGTTCCTTTATGATCGAAATCAAATGACGGTCGGAATCGATCGGATAGCCGCATTCGTCGCCGAGCACCCTATAGAAAAGGCCGTCCACCGGATCGAGCGTTATCCGCACCCTACCCTCTCCAAGGCTGATATCATCGAGCCTTGGAGACTGGAAATTCTCCTCGCCGACAAATGACTCCAATAGCGTCTCGTAGTCGCATACCTTGCCTATCTTCGGCAGCGCTTCGCGCACCTTGCCGACAAGCCCTCCAAGCAGCCAATGATCCATCGGCAGCGCCTGTATCCAGCCCGGTATTTCCAAATGCACCATCTTCATCGGGAACTGGAATAAGACTGCCTCAAGCATGCTTTGGATATCCTCCGCAGAAAGCTTCATCACATCCATCAACACTACCGGCACGCTGTACTTTTGCGCCATCGCCTCGCGCAGCTTCTTTGTATCCTCATGATGGCAGGCGGATGAATTCAAAACGACGACAAAGGGCTTCCCCATCGCCTTCAGCTCGCCTATTACGCGCTCCTCCGCCTCGATATAGCTCGAGCGGGGTATGTCGGTAATAGTGCCGTCCGTAACCATGACGACGCCGATCGTCGAATGTTCGTTGATAACCTTCTTCGTCCCAAGCTCCGCCGCGTCTTCGAACGGTATATCGTGGTCGAACCATGGCGTGCGCACCATGCGAGGCGCTTCGCCCTCCATATGTCCCATCGCGCCGCGCACCATATATCCAACGCAATCGACCATCCTGACGTTCATATGCGCTTTTTCGCCCAGATCGATCCGTACGGCCTCGTTCGGCACGAAATGCGGCTGAGTCGTCATGATCGTGCGCCCCGAGCCCGACTGCGGCAATTCGTCGACCACGCGGTCGCGCTCGAACCCGTCCTCTACGTTTGGCAAGACCAGCAAGTCCATGAATTTCTTGATGAACGTCGATTTCCCCGTCCTTACGGGTCCAACAACGCCAAGGTAGATATCCCCTTTCGTACGTTCCGCGATATCGCGGTACAAGTCGAGTTCCGCCATATTATATCCTCCTCCCAAAGCCCAGAAAATCATCCATTACTCCTATCGTATATGGCGGGAAACGCGAAAAAATGCCCATTTGGACATTTTATCTTTGCGGGGGCGGGGTATAGCGCTGCGGTGCTATCGCGGCAGATTCTTGACATGCTCCCGTATGTTCATCGCCCCGTGCCAAATTGCGTAAATTTGTATCATATGCGTATCTTCAAAGATTTCATAGAACACAAGGTAGTCAAACACAAACGCCCTGCGATAATTAGGGTTGTCTGGATATTCAGTAAACGCATACGGCATAGGTAATCTCAAAGGGTATACGCTTTTCCATGACAACTTTATTGGCAAACAAGCTAAAAATCGCGTTGGTGGAAATACCGATTTTACGGCAAAATGCGTCCAACTGCTGCTTTACGTCTTCATCCAGCCGGACACTGAACGTTGTTGTTGCCAAAATCACGCGCCGCCTTAATATGTGTTGTCTACGATACCTATATTAACACTTATTGAGAGTATGTCAACAAAGCCCGCTTACTTACACTTTATCTCCGGCTACATTCGGCATTAAGCTCCATACCTTTTATCACGCCCTCAACGCGCGCGTATATTTTCCACAGATTTATCCTTCGTCTTCTCCGACAGCACGATCGCCCCCGCGACGAGCGCGGCCCCGGCGATAAAACGCAATGTTATGGCCTCGCCGAGGAAAATCGCGCCGAAAACCGCGCCGAAAACCGCCTCCGTGCCCATGATCAGCGACGCGTGGGACGGCTCGGCATAGGCGAGGGCCACATTATTTACGATTTGAGCGAATATCGTGCAAGGAAATATCAAAAATAGCAGCCCCCAAAGCACGTCCGCGCTGAAAAGCACCTCCGCGGTCGGGATTGGGCCGAGCGCCACGCCCATTATAAACGACGGCAGCGCCGTAAAAAGGAACTGTACGCACGTAAACACGAGCGCGTCCATCCCGCCTACCAAGCTAATCGAAATAACCGCGATACTTATAGAATATACCCCCGCGCAAGCGAGCGACCAGATATCGCCGATATTAACGGAAGCGCCGGACTGTAAAACAAGAAGGCCCACGCCCAAAACGCAAACGACGCCGGCGAGAAATACCGTCCATCTCGGACGCTTTTTTGTATGTATCCACATGCAAAACGGCACAAGTACGACGTACAGCACCGTAATAAACGCGCTATTGCCCGCTGTTGTCATAGTCAAACCGATCATCTGAAGAATGGTTCCCAAGAATTGCAGACCGCCCGAAAGCGCCGCGGCCCAAAAAACGCGCGCCCCGGCGCGCAGCAAGCGTTTTCTTAGATACAGCGCTAAAAAGAGCGCCGGAAAGAAGAAGCGAAAGCCCAGCGTCCAGCCCGGAGAAAGGTTTTCCATTACGCCCTTCGAAACGACAAACGAACCGCCCCATACCATGCCGCAAAGCAAAAGGCCGATTTCCGACAGAATCCTTTTTTGGTTAAACGAAAGTTTTTTCATTCGAATAGTATACGCTATATATGCTGTTTTGTCTCTTGGGATTTACATGCCGTTTTGTCTCTTGGGATTTACATGCCGTTTTGTCTCTTGGGATTTACATGCCGTTTTGTCTCTTGGGATTTACATGCCGTTTTACATACTGTTTTATTTTTCGGGAATTACACGAGTATTTATCGCCATATGAATTTTCAGCGGCGTTGAAACTCCATCCATTTATATGATATACTAATCTAAAATTTTATATCCAGTCTATTTATATATTAGGAGAGAAAATATGAAATATTTTAGTGTATCCGGCGCGGCAAAAAGGCCGTTCTACGCGTGTTTATCAAAATTATTAGCGATTATCCTCGCGCTCTGTATTCTGGCGGGTTATCAAGCGATTGGCTTCGCGAGCGCAAGCGCCGAGGCGGACGGCGTATACGCGCCCCAAGGCGACTACGTCTGGGCGGTACGCGGGGGAAAAAGCAACGTATACCTAATGGGATCGATGCACATTGTTTTACCCGACTACGCCCTATCGCCGAATGTTATCGCGCTGATAAACGGCTGCGACGCGGTGGCGTTGGAGTCTGATATAGAAGACGAAGCGACGATCGAGGCAATCTCCGCAATGTATACCTACCCGGAGGGCGACAATCTTTTCGCGCATCTTAGCGATCGCGGCGAGGCGCATTTCGCGTGGCTATGCGAGCAATACGGCATAAAGCCTTGGGATTTAGCCACATTAAGGCCATTCGCGGCGTCGTCCGTTTTCAGCGAGCTGGCCGCAGACGCTATGGGCTTTTCCTTCGAGGGCGTAGACGACTTAGTCCTGGCGGAAGCCAAGGCTGCGGGCAAGCCGATCCTGGCGCTTGAAGACGGCGCTACTATCTACGAGCGCTTCACTTCGCTGGACGACGATACGCTCGAACGGATGTGCATCCTGGCGTCTTACGGCCCCGTCGAAACCGCCTACAGCATGCTGGCTTTATATTTAACATATATCGAAGGCGACGTCGACGCGCTGGAGGCGTTCCTCGACGGCGGCGGCGGGTCGGAGCCCATCGGCGGCGACGGCTTGCCTATCGTATTCGAAAAGAAGGACGACCTCTACGATCAGTACATGCAGGACGACCGCAACAAAGCCTGGATCGACGTTATCGAAGGATGGCTGGAAACGCCGGATCGCGACGTTTTTATCGTGGCGGGCGTGTCGCATTTCATCGGCGCCGGCAGCGTCGTCGAGCTGCTCGAAGCCGAAGGCTATACCGTCGAGCTGGTGGAATTCGATCAGGAGCAGCTGGCCGCATAGGTTGTTCTGCCGCGGCTCCGATGTTTCATGTATGGGCGATCTGTGTTCGCCCATACAATAATTTCTCCAAATTTCGGCTATCGAAAGGATGACATAATGAAACTCTACGAATTCCGTCAGAGCCTCCAAGGCGGCCAATACGACGCCAATTTCACAGAGCTTTACGGCGAAGCGCAGCCGGCCGCAAAAAAACGTTATGACGACATCACGAACGCGTTCGCGGAGGCTTTCGGCGAAGAACGCGACGTTGCCATCCTCTCCACGCCCGGGCGTACGGAAATAGGCGGCAACCATACCGACCATAACGCCGGGTACGTGCTGGCGGCGGCGGTAGGCCTCGACATAATAAGCGTCGTCTCCAAAAACTCCGACGGCATGGTTCGCCTGAAAAGCGTGGGCTTCGCGCCAATAAATATGAGCCTTGCCGATCTTTCGCCCAAGGAAAGCGAGCGCAACCATTCGATCGCGCTCATGCGCGGCGTCGCGGCGCGTATGCGGGAATTGGGCTATACTCTCGGCGGCTTCGACTGTATGATGAGCTCGACTGTACCCGGCGGCTCGGGGCTTTCGTCCTCGGCGGCGTTCGAGGTACAAATCGGCAGCGCCTTCAGCCATCTATACAACGAAGGCCGATTGCCGGACGTTCAAAACGCGCAAATCGCGCAATATGCGGAAAACCACTACTTCGGCAAGCCATGCGGTCTGATGGATCAAACGGCTTGCGCCGTGGGCGGGCTGATCCAGATCGACTTTCGCGATTCGAATAAGCCTATAATCGAGCAGGTCGCGTTCGATTTCGCCTCGGCCAAGCACGTCCTATATATCGTCAATACGCGCGGGAGCCATGCGGATTTAACGCCAGATTACGCCGCGATAGAGGGCGAGATGAAATCGGCGGCCAAATTTTTGGGGCAGCCTCTATTACGCTTTGCCTCGAAGGAGGCGCTGCTTGATAATCTAAAAGCATTGCGCGAAGAGGGGAACGATCGCGCGGCCCTACGCGCATACCACTATTTCAACGACAACGCGCGCGTCCTCTTAGAAACGGAGGCGCTTAAGGACGGCGACTTCGAGCGCTTCAAGCGGCTCGTAATAGAATCGGGACGCTCTTCGTTTATGTACCTGCAAAACGTCTACTCCACGGCGCGCCCTAAGGAACAGGGCTTGCCCGTCGCGCTTATGCTGGCGGAGGAAATACTGGCTGGAAAGGGCGCTTGGCGCGTGCATGGCGGAGGCTTCGCCGGTACGATACAGACTTTCGTTCCGGACGCGCTCGCGGGCGAGTTCGAAGCGCGCATGGATGCTGTTTTCGGGGAGGATGCCGTATATAGGACGATGATAAGGCCGAAAGGGACGATTTGTATAGATAAGTAGTAGGTTTACTATGATTTCTGTAGAATTAAACATAGTGCGAATATACTAAAACATCTGATAGCGCTCAGGATTATCACAGTCAGCATTACCATGAAGGCAATTATACAATGCGAAGCTCGCCCGGCACAGCNNNNGAGCTTCAATTCTTTAGAACGTGAAGGGGCGAAGACCCTTCACGTTCTATTGTTATATGAAATCAAGGTAAGTACTGCATTGGATTATACGGAGTCCCATTGGCGCGTATCTCGAAGTGGATATGCGCCGTGGTGCTATTGCCCGTATCGCCCATAAGCGCGACGACCTCGCCCTTTGAGACATGCTGGCCGCTGACGACGAGGTTCTGGCTGTTATGCGCGTAGCGCGTGCGGAAGCCGTTGCCGTGGTCGATCTCGACGACATAGCCGTAATCGCCGTGTTCACCCGTATAGGAGGTAACCGTACCGCCCTCGGAGGCCATGAGCGGCGTACCCTCGGAGCCGGGAATGTCGATACCGTAGTGCATACGTCCCCAGCGCATGCCGAAATACGACGACACCCTACCGGAAACAGGCCATGCGAAGCTAAGCGGCGAGGCGGACGGCCCCGTTTCGCCCTCGTTCGGGCCCGGCTTCCCGCTCGTTGAGGAGCTAGACGACGTTCGTAACGACGACGAGCTTGACGAGGACGAGCTCGTCTTCTGGACGACCTTCGTACCCTTTACGACGATCTTGGGCGTGGGCGCCTCTACGATCTTTTCGCCGACGAGCTCGCGCTCCGTCTCTTCCCCGCCTTGAAGCGTAACGAGGTACTCCGTCTTGCGCGTCCCGTCCTTGCCTTGCTGGATAGTTTTCGTCTCGCCCTTGAGCATGTCGGGGTCTTCCTTGGTTTCCGTCTTGTAATCGATGTCCTCCGTCGTGGAGATAAGCTCCTGTGTTACGAGCGTCAGATAACCCGTGCCAGCCGGGCCATTCAGGAGCTTCAGAAAGGCTTCCTCATAGGAATAAACCGTGGCCGGGGCCTCGCGCTGCGTAAGGATATCGACGCTTTCCGCCGAGCTTATGCGCTGAACCTTGCCGCCGAGCAAAGGCGTTTTCGCTGTATCCATGACGGCGTTTATCGCGCGCTCCGCGTCTTGGGGCGTTTTCGTCGCGAGAATAAACCTGTTGTCGATCATCACGACCGCATAGCCCGAATCGCCCTCGACAGACTGTATCGGCGTTTCGATCTCGGGCTCTGCAAAGGTACGAAGCGACGTCGCAAGCGGCGCGGCGGTGGCGGAGATGCTCTGGGCAAGGCTGCCCGTGGCCGGCGGCATGTCCATGAGCTCCGGCATGCTGATCAACGCGGAATCGAATCTAACTATAGATTCCTGCGTTAAGCTGATCAACGCGGAATCGGATCCGACTACCGGCACCGGCGTCATGCCGAGAATCTCCTCAGACGCCATAACGGGCTGCGGGGCTATATTCGCTGAAAACGGCAAATCTTCGTTGTTGGAGGATATAAAAAAGAGCGCTGCGGCCGCCAAAAGCAAAGCGAAGCATGGTAAGAACGCCCTCTGCTTGCGGGGGCGCTTTCGATTGCGCTTCGCCTTCGTTCTTTTGGACATAACCGCCCCTTTGCTGTCTTATTCGGCGTTTATCAACGTAGGGAGACAGGAATCGAATCCTTGGGTCGGGAAGGTAATACGAACCCGCCCCTATCCATGGATACGGTTATCCGATATATATACAATAATTATTATAAAGAACGCGCTTTCTCGCCGCAAGGAAACGGCACGCTACGGTATTGCCAGACTGTAAAGATATTGTTAAATTTTGGTGAATTTTAAAACCATTACGACCGATGCCCGTTTCGAAACGCCCTTGGCGAAATATATTGCGCGCGTTTAAACGCCGCCGAAAAATGCTCCGGAGAAGAGTAGCCGAGCTCTTCCGCGATCGCTGCTACGCTTTTTTTGCTTTGCGTAAGCAATATCGTCGCCGCCGCCATCTTCGATTCGGTTCGCTTTTGTACGAACGTTTTGCCGTAATGTTTGCGCAAAAACCGCTCCGTTTGCCTGCAGCCTAGGCCCAAGCGATACGCGAGAAGCTCCAGCGTCAATTCCCTGTAATCATATAGGAAACATTCCTCGGCAATAAGCAGTTGGCTCTCGTTTACACCCGCCGACGCGGCTAGCTCCTTTTCGGACGCGTAATTCCGTATCACATTTACCACTAGCTGCTGTAAAAGCGCTTCGGCCTGGGCGGCATAGCCCCTACGGCGGTTTTTCAGCTCTTCGAATAATTCCCGCATGATGGCATGGATATTCTCTGTATCCATACCAAACCATAGCTTTTGGTCTTCAAACCGCGATACCAGCCGGGACGCGGCGCGTTGGCTCTGCATTTTCAGATAAACGCAGTATTCAGCCATCGGATCCTCATCCGACGGCATCTGTTCGTGCTTGACGCCGGGGCCCGTTATATACAGCGTGCCGGGGACGATTTTATATTCGATTCCGCCGATAAAAACGCGCCCGTAGCCGTTCGGTATATAGTGGATTTCATAGCTCCTGTCCGAATGGCTATGCTCGGGAATAACGCGCGAGAATCGCTCGAAAACGATGTTCAGCGCCGTAAAAACGACTCCGTCAACGTGGAATACGATGTTGTCCAGGTATTGTTCCTTCATGCGGAAACCTTCTTTCATGATACCTGTAGGGACGCCATACATGGCGTCCGTGACCCAAGCATCGTTTTCGATTTATCCCGGACGCGATATATCGCGTCCCTACACCAAACCTTCGAAAATACGACATCGCGCGTAAAAAGATGTCTTTGCAAGCTATTCCTATCCGCGTAAAATCGAGATATAATCGAATCGATACTAATCCGTACATATTATTGTACCACATATAGGAGGTCGGGAAAATGTACTTTGTCGATCCCGCAATCGTACCTAAAAAGCAACTGCCCAACGGAGAAGAAATCCCTTGCATCGGCCTAGGCACGTTCGGCTCCGACCGCTTCGACGCGGATAAGGTATCCGCCGCGGTCGCGGGCGCGATAAAAACGGGCTACCGGCTATTCGACTGCGCCGCCTGCTACGGCAATGAAAGCTCTATAGGAAAAGTATTCAAGGCCGCTTTCGACGAGGGAACCGTATCGCGCGGCGAGCTATTCATCGTCTCAAAGGTATGGAACGATATGCACGAGCGCGTGGAGGAGGCGTGTAAAAAGAGTATCGCCGACTTACAATGTTCTTATCTCGACATGTACATCATCCACTGGCCCTTCCCAAACTACCATGCACCCGGGTGCAATGTAGACGCGCGCAATCCAGAATCAAGGCCCTTCAGCGTGGCGGAATTCGTAAACACATACCGCCAGTGCGAGCGGCTGCATGCACAAGGGCTGATACGGCATATCGGCGTATCCAATATGACGATAAAGAAGCTTGAAGCCGTTTTGCATCTTCTCGTTATAAAGCCTTCAGCCTGCGAAATCGAGCTGCATCCGTGCTTCCAGCAGCAAGCTTTGTTCGATTATATTGTAGAAAAGAACATCCTCCCCATCGGCTATATGCCCATCGGCTCGCCTAAGCGTCCAGAACGGGACATCATGCCGGAGGACGTCGCGGATATCGAGATGCCAGAGATGAAGCAAATCGCCGCCGCGCACGGGATTCACCCCGCCGTCGTGGCTATAAAATGGGCCGTACAGCGCGGGCAATTGCCGATTCCGTTCTCCGTAACCGAAAAAAACTACTATATGAATCTTTTAGCGACGACGGTGGATCCGCTTACGGATGAAGAAATGGCGCTGATATCAACGCTCGAGCGCGGCAACCGGCTTGTTAAGGGCCATGTATTTCTTTGGGAAGGCGCAAAGGATTACCACGCGCTATGGGATGAGGAATAAGGGGCAGCGCCCCTAGCGTTACTACAACTAATTATCATCTACATCAAACTTTTCGAAAGGCGGCTATGAAAATGGAAGGAAAGATGACAGGCGCGATTTTACCGGGTAACAGTACGGTTGAATTCCGCGAATTCGACATCCCGACGCCCGGCCACGGACAGGTGCTCCTGAAGACGATGGCGTCCACGATCTGCGGCAGCGATATACGCTGTATCTACCGCGAGCATACCGGCAAAGGCCCGGAGGGCTATCAGCCGGGGATGATCGCCGGGCACGAGCCTTGCGGCGTTATCGTAGAAGAAGGCCCGGGGCTGCGGCGCTTTAAAAAGGGCGACCGCGTGGTCGTATACCATATCTCTGGCTGCGGCGTTTGCCACGATTGCCGCATGGGCTACGCGATATCCTGTTCTAACCCTTATCGCGCGGCGTACGGCTGGCAGCGCAACGGCGGCATGGCGCCGTATTTGCTTGCGGACGAAAAGGATCTTATCGCTTTGCCCGATTCGCTTACATACCTCGACGGCGCGCAAGTCGCCTGCGGCTATGGCACGGTATATGAGGCGATCGAGAAGATCGGCATATCTGGCGACGACGCCGTGCTGGTCGTTGGCCTCGGGCCTGTCGGGCTGGCCGCGTTGCATATCGCCAAGGCTATGGGCGCGAATATGCTTATCGGCGTCGAGATGAACGAAACGCGCATCGAGCTTGCGAAAAAGCTGGGCTTATGCAACAATGTCATTAAGCCGGGCGAAAATGCTTTGGATGAAATTCTCGCACTCACCGGCGGAAACGGCGTAGAGAAAGCGCTCGACGCGAGTGCCAGCGACCCCGGCCGCGCGCTGGCAATCCGCGCCACGCGTTCCTTTGGCAAGATCGCCTTCGTTGGCGAGGGCGGAACATGCAGCTTTAATCCTAGCCCGGATATCATCCACGGACAAAAGACGATATATGGCTCCTGGGTAACGAGCCTTTGGCGCATGGAAGAGCTGGTGGAGCGACTGGTGCGTTGGAATATCCATCCCGAAGATTTAGTCACGCATAAATTCGCGCTAAGCGAAGCCGGTAAAGCCTATTCGACCATGGCAAACGGCGATTGCGGCAAGGTCGCCGTCGTATTTGACTAGTAAACGCGGTAGCCAAACCCACCGGTTTTAAAGCGTAGCTAAAAAGAGCATGAAGAAACCCGTAAAGTTAACGTATTTTGCACGGATAAGCGGGATAGTACAAAAGCTCAACGCGAGACAAGGAAAAGGGGAGCTATTTTCAACGTAGCACCCCTTTTCTGTTTGCGCCATTTGCCATATGAATAAAGGCCAAAGGGCTTTGGTCGTAAATGCTTCGCAAATAATTCAACGAGAAACTTTAAGGGCGCTTGACAAAGGGGCACCCGTTCTTTATAATGACCATATACAATAATTATAGTCATTTAAAAGGAGCGGTTGTAATGCCGAAAATCGTAAATGAGCGCGAAAAGGAATTAGTTCTGGAGGCCATTTATCAAAATACTATCGAGCTTATTAAAGAAAAAGGATTGCGAAATGTTACTGTTGACGACATTACGCACAGAGCCAATATGGCGAAAGGTTCATTTTATAAATACTATCCTTCAAAGGAAGAATGTTTGTATGAGGTCATTAAAAGGTCGGAGAGAGAGGGTTTCGTCAGAGCAGAAAGCGTTATAGCTCTATCAAAACCGAGCAAGGAATTACTCATAAAATTATTGCATGAAGTATATATAGCGGATGACAGCATGGCGCTATATATTACGCCAAAGGAAATAGACGCGCTTATGAGGAAATTACCCGCGGAATTTTCCGAGCGGGAAGATAAGAAATCAGAGGATTTTTTTGAAAGAGCTCTATGCGCGTTGGGCGTACAGAAAAGTTCATTAAACTTAGGCGTGCTTGCCCACCTGATGGACAGCCTTGCTTTTATAGCGTCCAGTAAAGATGGGCGTGCGGGAAGCGAGGAGAGCAAAATAGCACTGGGGCGGATTATTAGCACCATAGCAGACTATTTCATAGGAGCTTTGGAGAAAGAGAGAATCACGGAATGATTTCGCAAGAGAAAATGACTGTCAGGCCGATTACCATTGCTAGATCCATCTGGTTCTTTCTAATCAGCTCTTTATTGATTTATTTGGGGTTATATGTATTTATCCCAATGCTATTGAACAGAGGAATTCCATTTGCGATAGGTTACTTTATTTTTCTTTATGCCCCTCATGTATTACTTTTTTGTACGGCTCTGATTTTATATAGAAAAGAAGGCCATAATTGGAACGTTTCGGATTTCAAACAACGCATGCGGTTGAATCCTCTGAAAAAAGCCGATTGGCTTTGGATCATTGGAGTTTTTCTATTTTATATCATTCTGATGTTGGTCGGAACGCCTATTATGAATAAATTAGCGCAAGTTCCGTTTTTCAGCCCACCTGATTTCTTTCCTGCCGAAATCAACCCCAATAAAATAGCTATTCCGGGTTACATGATGGACTATCGCATGTCCGGCCAATACTGGGTTATCACAGTTTATTTTATAGGGTGGGTATTTAATATCTTGGGCGAAGAATTTTTATGGCGCGGTATCATTTTCCCTCGTCAAATTGAACAATACGGCTCAAAGGCATGGGTATTCCACGGTTTGCTGTGGGGGCTATGGCATTTCTATTGGAAATGGGAGCTTGTTATGTTGGTTCCCTTTGCACTGCTCTTGTCTTACGCCGTATATAAAAGCAAAAATACTTGGGTTGGGATTATCTCTCATGGGGCGCTGAATTTAGTGCCGTTAATCATGGCGGCAATCGCCGTGTTTGGTTCATAATTCGGGCGCTCAACACCGCCCCATTAGCCGGTGGCTATGTTTACATTTTAGCAGATAAAAATCGATATAGCCATGTACCATATGTTATATGTAAACTATGTTGTATTCACCTTTAACGCACCGAAACGTTAAAATCATAGCTATATGTCCCGAACGGCCATTCCCCTTCGAGCGTATAGAGCAGCGTGCCCGCGTCCTTCTGCGCCAAAAACACGCCGTTGTCTATAGGTACGATCTCGCTTGCGCCGTCTTCTCCATAGCGCGTAAGCGTATAGCCGCTATCCGGCTTTAGCAGAAACGAAATCCCGACTGGCGCGCCTCCTGAACACTCAATCGTCGAATTAATCTCCCAATAGTCAAAGCGCGGCGCTTTTGCGAAGCCGGAATATCGGCCTATATCATGCTCCATGCCGCCCGGCGGCGTCAGCGTTATGTACTCAACGCCCTCTTCGCTCATGAGCTGCCGCACATCCTTCGCCCACGCCTTTTCGGCCTTTGTGCCATGGTCTTCAAGCTCGTTAAACCGCTGGCCGCAGATACCTATGACAGCGCTTGCCGGTATCTCGCCGTTATATAGGGCTTCGCCGCCCTCGAACGGGAACAAGCCGCCCTCCGCCAGCAACGCGCCGTCCTCCCATGCGAAATATTGCGTCGTTTCGACGATTATGGCGTCCGCTTCGCCGGCGCTTGCGATGTCGGCGAAATCCGTATCCAGCCCCCAGTCTTCTCCCGGCGCAACGCCGAAGCGGCAAGTATACACGATCTCCACCGGGTAACCGTCCGGGCCGAATTGATCTTGCGCGCGCACCTCGCTTGTGATCTGATACGGTATGGGCCTAGCGTTGATATCGAAGTTGAGGGTGATATAGCGGATGTCTTCGCGGCGCGCGTTTAAATTGTACCAAGTACAGTCTTCACATCGCATGCCCGTGCCCGTACCTACCAGGCCGTCTACGAGCAGCCACGCTTGCGGGCCTTTGTCCGATGTTTGAGCTTTGTGAGTGCGCACCTCTCCAAACAATCCATATCGTCCGACTTCGCCGCACTCGAAATAGCCGCTAAAGCCCCATTCGCCGCGGTTCTCCATCACGAGGCAATAAGCCGAACGGTGATTGTTAAAAAAGATCGCCGCGAACGGGACGGCTTTGCCGCCGTCGTCGAAGGTATCCGAATAGCAAAGTAGCTCTGCGTTCATGTGAAAAGAGTTATTCTCGAAAGCCTCGTCTTCTCTCAACCGCGCGGAAAGCTCCGCTTCGCCGTAGGCTTCGAGAGTATTCACTATGTCAGCTGTATTCACATAGACGGTTTGGCGCTCGTCCGGGCCGGACGGCTCGCCGCCTTTCGACCAAAGCTTTTCGGCGAGGGCAAACGGATCGAGGGCGGGCTTTGGGGATTCATCCGGCGGAGCGGTGGCGGGCTTTACGACCGGCGCGGGACTGACGGTCACGGCGATGGCCGGCGATGGCGGCGCTTCCGCCGCGCAGCCTAGCGCAAACAGGAAAAACAACTTAGAATCAGACAAGCGACAAACTTCATGCGATTCTCCAATACGATTGATGTCCTTAAAATTATAGCATCGGGCGCCCGCCTTTTTTGTGAACTTTTCGCGGGCGAGACGCCCTGTCGGCGATGTTATTATGTTTTGCGGCTCCCAAATATTTCATAGGACAATTCGTTTCCATATCTGGCTTTTTATTGTATAATCATATTGAACCTTTTCTCCTTAGCGGAGGATTTATCATGGCAGAGCAATATTCCTTGACAGGCGCAACACCGCCTGCCACGAGGTGACGCATGTACGAATATTCGCGCGAAGTATACTATTACGAAACGGATCAGATGGCCGTCGTACACCATTCCAATTATATCCGCTGGCTCGAAGAGGCGCGCACGCGCTATTTCGCGGAGGTGGGGCTGCCGTACGAAGTAACGGAATCGCTGGGCATACTAAGCCCGATTATCGGCCTCGAAATCGAGTTCAAGGCGTTTGGGCGCTTTGGCGACAGGTTTACCGTAAAGCTTTGTATGCCTAAATATACGGGCGTACGGTTCGATATAGAGTTTATAATCGTAAATCAAAATAACGATACGCTCGCACAAGGCAAAAGCCACCACGCGTTCGTATCATCAAAAACGTACCGGCCCGTTTCCCTCGCGAAGGCACAGCCGCATTTGCATCAAGGAATGCTCGGATGCATCGAAGCGGGCGGGTACGAATAGCCACAAAACGACAGCATTGGACTAGGAGGCGTTTTTTGAGTACTATAGCGCGCAACGGAGAAATCGAAAGACTGCTGTTCGATAACGGGGCTGCATTAGTCGGCTTCGCAGAGCTGGGCGACTTAGAGCCGGCCGGGTTGCCTCGCGCCGTATCGATCGCGGTCGCTATCGACGCGAATATCCTTCAAGGAATAAAAAAAGGCCCGACTGCGGAATATTTCGGCGAGTACAACCGTCTAAACCGCCTACTCGACAAGCTTGCGCTCATATGCCAGGAATACCTTAAAGGCCTTGGCTACAACGCTCGCGCCCAAACGACGACCATCGCGCATCAATCGGACGATCTCGCGACGGCGCTGCCGCACAAAACCGTCGCTACGCGCGCCGGGCTGGGGTGGATCGGCAAATGCGCGCTGCTCGTAACGAAGCAATTGGGCTCGGGAATCCGGCTTTCGTCGGTTTTGACGGACGCGCCGTTCCTATGCGGCGAACCCGTTACCGAATCCAATTGCGGCAACTGTACCGAGTGCGTGAAGCATTGCCCCGCGGGCGCGGTAAAGGGGCCGAATTGGAGCCTCGTATGCGAGCGCAGTGAAATATTCGACGCGTTTGCTTGCCGCGAAACGGCGCGGAGGCTATGCAAAGAAAATTTCGGCGAGGAAATTACGATTTGCGGTAAGTGTATCGTCGTTTGTCCTTATACGAAAAAGCATCTAAAGCGAATATAAAGCATTATAGGATTATTCATCTGATCCTTTTAATCGACTCGTGCATCAATAGATTCGTCTTCAGCCGGTATACCAGCGGGAACGAGCTGTCGTCGCCTTGCATGCGCCGGAGCAGGATCCGCGCGCAAAGCTCCGCAATCTCCTGGATCGGCTGCATAACTATCGTAATGGGCGGGTTGATAATCTTCGTAAGCTGTATCTCATCATAGCCGATAAAAGAAATATCGCCCGGAATACGCATTTTACGCTCGTAAGCGTAAGTAATCGCGCCCATCGTCATTTCGTGATTCGTGCCGATAACGGCGGTCGGCGGATTTTCCATGTTTAAAAGGTCGCTCATGGCGCTGTAGCCGGAGCCTATCGAGTAGTCGCCCACGCGAATCAATGCGTGGTCAACGGGAATCGCGTAGTCGTGATGCACGCGCTCGTAGCCGACGCGGCGTTCGTACGCCGTGGATATCTCGGGCGGCCCAATGATAATGCCGATACGCTTATGGCCATTGACGACAAACTGTTCAACAGCGTCGTACGTGGCGTTTGAGTTGTCTGCAAGCACGCGGTCGCATTCGCAGCCGGGAATGCTTCTGTCCATCAATACCAGCGGGGTTTTGCGCTCGCGCAATTCGCTGAAGGCGTTTATATCCTCGCCGCCGATATATTGCGGGACAAGCAGTATGCCGTCCACGGACTGGTTCAACAAAAAGCGTAACTTTTCCAGCTCTTCTTCGCGGTCGTCATAATAGCTGCAAAGAATAATTGAGTAGCCTTCTTTTTTTAAAAGCTCTTCGATAATAGCGCATATCGTCGAAAAAAACGGTACTGTAAGCGAAGGAAGTAAAACGCCGACAATCATCGTCCGGCGCGTTTTCAGTATACGGGCCGCAAGGTTTACTTTGTAGTCCAAGGCGTCAATCGCTTCGGCAATGCGCTCCCGGTTTCGTTCGAGTACGTTGCCTCCATTTATATATTTTGATATTGTGGCGATGGACAGGCCCGTATACTGGGCTATGTCTTTAATCGTGGACATTATGAAATCCTTTCGGCACGGCCAAGGGTCAGGAAAGACGCACAAACCCGCCCCGGGCAATACGGCTGTTAAGACAGCGGAAATATTAAAGCTAAACGTATCGCTTTTATCTTAGCGGATAGCCGCCGATTCTGTCAACTATAAAATGTGCTGTAAGTTGTTACTATATATCCACACTCCAAAAATAAAATATACTGAAAAACTATATTGACAGCGTCAATTCACAGTGCTAAAATAACCGTAACACAGAAATTTATACGAGTAATTTGGTTTAGAATTGGTTTAGAATTGGCTTAATTTGATACTGGAATTGCAATTTGGGTGTGTGCCCACAACAAAACGAAACGTTTAACCCTCATGACCCGATGATAAAGGAGGTGCTTTGATGTCCGGTGTTTTGCTCGAAATGGAAGGGATACACAAGCGCTTTCCGGGCGTGCACGCACTCAACGGCGTAAAGCTTGACGTACGCGCCGGCGAGGTACACGCTTTGGTTGGCGAAAACGGCGCGGGTAAGTCCACCTTAATGAAGGTTCTGAACGGCATCTATAAAAAGGACGCCGGGACGATCGTTTATAAAGGCAAGGAAGAGAATATCGAAAACCCGATTGCGGCTCAGAAGCTCGGTATTGGCATGATCCATCAAGAGCTGAACCTGATGCCGCACCTCAGCGTTTGCGATAATATCTTTATCGGTAAGGAGCCCAAGCGATTCGGTTTCTTACTGGACGCGGCTAAAGCCAAAAAAGATACGCAGGCTCTCTTGGATTCCATGCACCTTAACATCCCGCCTACGGCGACAGTAAAGGATCTTACGGTCGCGAAGCAGCAGATGGTCGAAATCGCGAAAGCGCTCTCCAACAATAGCGATCTTTTGGTTATGGACGAGCCGACGGCGGCGCTTACGGAAGCCGAAATCCAAGAGCTCTTCCGCTTCATCCGCGACCTTCGCTCGAAGGGGCACGGCATCATCTACATCTCGCACAGGCTCGACGAGCTTTGGCAGATAACCGACCGCATAACAGTCATGCGCGACGGCCAGTACGTCGGCACGGTAAATACAAACGAAGCCACAAAAGAAGAGATCATCTCCATGATGGTCGGGCGCGTTATCTACGAAGACCCAAAGCAGGCGTCCAACGTCCCCGCGGACGCGCCCGTCGTTCTCGAAGCCAAAAACCTTATAGCCCACAACGTTAAAAACGTATCCTTTCAGCTCCGCAAGGGCGAAATCCTCGGCTTTGCGGGCCTTATGGGCGCGGGGCGCACGGAGACTATGCGTGCGCTCTTCGGAGCGGACGCGCGCGCAAGCGGCGATATCTTCCTAAACGGCAAAAAGGTCGATATCAAATCCCCTTCCGACGCCGTGGCGCACGGCATTGGGTACCTCTCGGAAGACCGCAAGGCGTTTGGCTTGGCGACGGGGCTCTCCGTTATGGACAACTGCGTCATGGCGAGCATTCCGTCCTACGCAAACGGCCTATTCATGAACGACAAAAAGGTCATCGAATCCACAAACGAATATATCGACAAAATCGCGATCAAAACGCCGTCTATCCGCCAATTGGTCCGCAACCTCTCCGGCGGCAACCAGCAAAAGGTCGTCGTGGCGAAGTGGCTGATTAAAAACTGCGATATTCTCATATTCGACGAGCCGACGCGGGGTATCGACGTCGGCGCGAAGAGCGAAATTTACAAGCTGATGAACCTGCTCGTCGAAGAAGGCAAATCTATCATCATGATCTCCTCCGAGCTGCCGGAGGTATTGCGCATGAGCGACCGGATTATCGTTATGTGCGAAGGCGCCGTATCGGGCGAGCTCGAAATCGGCGAGGCGACGCAAACAAATATCATGACCTACGCGACAACAAAAATGTGAGGTGAGCGAATATGGAGAAAACGCGCTTTGACATCACCAAGCTGCTTGCGCCGAGCGTGCTGGTAGTACTGTATATCTTCTTCTCATTATTTGGTACAAATTTCTTCGGCACGGACTACATAATCAACATTCTTGACGGCTCCTACTATATCGGCTTTATGGCGATTGGCGTTACGTTTGTCATCATAACCGGCGGCATCGACCTCGCCCTCGGTACGACGATGATGTGCGCGGCGCTTCTGGGCGGCGCGGCGTATACCGCCTGGGGCTGGCCGATGTGGCTGTGCCTCTTGCTCGTCGTATTCGTTGGTACGGCTTTCGGCGCGATAAACGGATTTTTGATTTCTTACTTGAATCTGCCGCCGTTCATAGGCACGCTGGGCATGCAGATGATGGGCATGGGCTTCGGCGCGATCGTTACGAAGGTTCAGACGATGCGCTATCCTACGTTCGGCACGGCGGACGGCTGGTTCAAAAACGTTTTCTACAAGACGACCGACGGCTTGCCGGTTGGCGTACTGTGGCTGGCGGCGTTCTTCTTCATCGCGTACATACTGCTCAACAAAACAAAGTTTGGACGTTATACGTTCGCCATAGGCTCCAACCGCGAGGCGGCGCGCCTCTCCGGCATAAAGACAAAGCCCTGGCTGATGTTCATCTACACTTTCTGCGGCTTCTGCAGCGGCCTTGCGGGCGTCATGTACGCCGCGGTATATACCTCGATCATCCCTTCTACGGGCAATGGCCAGGAGCTTTTGGGCATAGCCGGTGTCGTCATAGGCGGTACGAGCATGTCTGGCGGCTCCGGTACGCTCTCCGGCACGATCATAGGCGTATTTATCATGAGCGTTTTAAAGCAAGGCCTTATGTCCATGGGCTTGCAAAGCCACTGGCAGACGTTCTTCACCGGCGCGGTCGTCATCCTTGCGGTTCTTATGGATCAATACCGCATAAAACGCGGCGCGCGCATCAAAGTCTGATTACAATTTCAATTTGGGCACAGCCCAATTATTAAGCACAGGAGGAGAAACATACTATGAAGAAAACCCTAGCTTTGATAATCGCACTCACACTGTTGGTAACCGTCGCGGC
>QMCD01001077.1_pt1 | contig 20136 bp, 10 predicted proteins | sample 1821841 | NCBI WGS metagenome assembly QMCD01 (sample SAMN01991225, study PRJNA193472) | Termite gut metagenome, whole genome shotgun sequencing project. | isolation source: worker | host: Macrotermes natalensis
TTGATGATGATGGTATCGCCGTTGAGTTTACGGCCGGACCATTTACTCAGCCAAACCAGACGCTTATTCGCAGTGTTGCACATTGCTATGGAAATGATAAGACCGAATTTGACAATCTTGTCATAAAAGTACCGGATGTACCGGCTGCAAGTACGCCGGTAACCCTTAATTTCACATCGGCAGAGTTCTCGGAAATAGAGGGCGACCATACTGTACAGAACGTTAAAATTACGATTAGCGGAGGCACACTTGGTTCTGACCAGGTTTGTTCATTCACCATGTCCGGCGGAACGGCAGTAGAAAACACGGACTATACCTATGTAAGAGGTTTTACTATTCCTGCCGGAAATTATGCAAATCCGCAGGAGCTTGTGCTGAACAACATTACAATTACAGACAATTCCGTCTGTAACGATAGCAAGTGGACAAATTTAACGATTAACGCCCCTTCAATATGCAATGATATGTTGCAACTCGGTGATCAGAGTTCTGCAAAAATAACGATTAAGGATGACGAACCGAGACCTGAAATTACGACATTTTTACAGGATACCGTTTACAATAGCGGAGAAGTCGTTTCACCTTTAAGTCTTACTTCAGACGTTGCAGGCGCTACCGTTACGTGGACAAACAGCAATCCCGCAATCGGACTTGCAGCAAGCGGAACGGGCGATATTCCGTCGTTTACGGCGATAAATACATCCGCTAATCCTATTACGGCAACGATCACCGTTACGGCCTCCAAAGAATGCGCCGGCGCCAGCCAGACGTTTACAATTACCGTAAATTCAAAGTTCAACATTACGTACGATTATGCCAACGGAGTAGCACCTGCAACGGCGAATCCGACGGAATTCTTCGTCGCCAATTTGCCAATGCATATTGTGAACGCACCGACGCGTACGGGATATACGTTTGCCGGCTGGACATGCTCCGCACTGAACATCACAACGCCGCAAAATCCGTTTATGATTCCGACCGGAACGACTCAGGATATAGCTCTTGTAGCGGACTGGGGGTCAGGCGCTAATGTATACGACATCATATTCAACGTTCCTGTCGGCATTACCAACCCGAATTCGGATCGAACTTATACATACGAAGAAGACGTAACAATCGCCAATCCTGATATTCCCGGATATACCTTTAAGGGATGGACAATCGTAAACGATTCCGTTTCATCTCCCGACATCAATCCCAGGACATATGTTTCCTGGAATCCGCATACGGTATACGGCAATCTGACATTTTCGGTTACGGCGCCTTCACCTACGGATACCACCTGTTGGTCGCCGAACATGTACACTATTACATACGATTATGACGGCGGAGTCGCTCCTGCGATCCCCAATCCGTATACATACAATGCGCTGACACCGACAATCCACCTGAATGCTCCCACACGCAACGGTTATACGTTTAAAGGGTGGACAATCACAAACTCCGACCCTGATGATATAGCCGTAGCATTACTGTCCTTTACACAGGTCATCCCGACAGGCACTCACGGAAATCTGCTATGTAAGGCACATTGGCAAGAAAACAGTTATAATATTTCATACATACTGAATGGGGCTTCACATCCGCAAACACCTACATCTTATTTGTTTACGGATTGGACAATGGTTGAAGATCCAAGTCTTGCAGGGTACATCTTCAATGGTTGGACGATCGAAAATGATTCCGCTTCATCTCCGGTGATTACACCGACAACGAATGTAACATTCGGCCCGAGCACCGTATTCGGAAACCTGACATTCACAGTTCCTGCACCTCCGGAAGATGGCGGCGACAACGGTAACTGGAAGCAGATTACGTATGCTATTACATACAATCTGGATGGCGGTACGCACGGAGCAGATCATCCTGAATCATACACGGTAACCGACAATGTATCCATATCGGTTCCGACAAAATCAGGTTATACTTTCGCAGGATGGACGATTGAGAGCGATTCCACATCGTCTCCGCTTCCTACATCCGGCAATCCGACGACATTCGGACCGTCAAACGGCATTTATGGTAATTTGACATTCACGGCGACGTGGACCACCGACGCTTATACCATTACGTATAACCCGGGAGCTGCCGATGCGTCATTTACTAATATTAATGCGAATCCGGGAACATACGACATTGAAGATACTCCTATTACGCTGACTGATGCGGGAGCAAAACGCAATGGTTATTCTTTCGTGAAATGGAGTATAACAAGTAATGAGACAGGTGACACGATTGTTGAGGGAATGAAGATCCCCGCAGGTACTCACGGGAATCTGACAAGCACGGCGCAATGGACTATTAACGATTACGACATCGAATTCTTCGTACCATCTACGGTTGCCAATCCGAACAGCAACAGGTCTTATACATACGAAGACGACGTAACAATCGCCAATCCTACAGCACCGGGATATACATTCACAGGCTGGACCATCGCAAATGATTCCGTTTCATCTCCCGCCATTTCTCCGATCAATTCGAACTGGTCGCAACATACCGTATACGGTAATGTGATATTCTCGGTTACAGATCCGACAGTTCCGGCAGATCCGACAGTTCCGGCAAACTGGAACACGATTGAATACGATATCACGTATGAGCTGAACGGAGGTACGCCTCCTGCAACGGCAAACCCAACGCAGTATGATGTACAGACACCGACAACACACGTACGGGATACGTGTTCTCAGGTTGGACAATCGAAAGCGATTCGACAGCCGTAACATTTACGGACCCGACAAATACGATACCGACAGGCTCATACGGTAACCTGACTTGTACAGCTAACTGGGGTATAGATGCATATACAATAACGTATGAGGTGGCTTCGGGTATAGCGCACCCGCTTACTCCGACAGGTTATACGTTCGAAGACACTGTAACAATTGCCGATCCGACCCTTACGGGATATACATTCTCAGGCTGGACCATTACGAACGATGCACCTTCGGCTCAGCTGATCACGCCTACGAAAAACGTTCAGTGGATGCCTAACACCGTATACGGAAACCTGACAATGAAAGTTGAATACCCGACAAGTGATAGTGATGTTACAGACAACTGGAGCAAAAACAAATATAAGGTAACGTATAATTGGAACGATGGTACAATCGCCTTTACAGCAGATCCTAACAGTCCTTATGTATGGGGTACAACCGTCACCGTGCTTGAAAAGGCCGCCAATATGATATATACAAATGCTATATACCTGGGATGGAGTAGCACAGCGATTGCTCTTGTAACAACGCAGGATCAGGAAGATGCCGCTACACCATTATTGATTCAGGCCGGCGATACGTTTACGATGCCAGCTAACGACACGACATTCTATGCGGTTTGGGCAAAAGATGCAGGCGGACCGAACGGCACACCGGATGGCACGCCCGACTACAAACAGGTTGCAATCAACTACCTGCCGTCGACATATGTTACAGCATCTTCAGGAACGTATCCTGCGAATATGATGTATAGCGCAAACACCCAAGTCACTGTAGCCGGAAATACCGGTAACCTGCAGGCAACAAATAAAATGCTGTTCGGATGGAGTACAAACAATGTCGCTTCCATAAGCGCCACAGGCACAATCCCTTCAGGAATGTATAATTTCGGCGCTTCAATAAGCATTGATACTGTAAACATAACACTTTATGCTGTCTGGGCTGATGATAACAACAGAAACGGCATTGCGGATTTCAAAGAGATACCATCGACTCCAGTAACCGATGGTTCTAAAGTAGGTGGAGGAGATACTACTCCCACGAGACCCAGACCACGCAGTCTTGGACGCAACCCTGAAGCCGGAAGCAATTTAATAACTTCAGACATGACAACCCGCAGTAGTGATAATACATGGAATGGTTGGAGAGCTGAATGGGATAATACCAATATGTTTGAGGTAGCTTTTGCCGATGATTGCAAATGGAGATATAGGATCAATATGGATACTTTAAGTGGTTCGCGTGCATACCATGATAGATATGTAGACCCTAGTAACCCCATTGGGGGTTGGTATAATGTATCATATGTTGACGAAGACTCTTGGTTGATTTGGTCTTACGAAGGCGACTGGAATTCAGACGACAATTACTCATTCCTGATAAATGCGATAAATGATATTGATTTGTCTGAAGGAAATAATTATAAAGGTACGGGCCAAATTCTTGATTCAGTATTTATACCGGCAGGGACAATGTTCCTCAGTGATCATATATGGGATGAGGATGCCCAGGAAGCAATACATTCCTCCGATGCAGATTTTGTAAATGGTCATTACGATTGGCCATACCTTGAGAGGGGTGATTACGATCCAGAAATCAAATTCAATCCTGAACTTATCACGAAATTGAATAATGGCGGCAAATTAATACTTAAGTATGAGGTGAAGCCGGTAAACGGCACTAATTCTCCAAATGATCCTGGATATTATCCTGGCACAGCAACTCTGTTCAAACGTGTCTACAGACGATTCGAACCGACAGCCGATGTTGTAAGTCAATATGTATCAACGGCCGGTAAATGGGGTGTTGAAATTAATTACGGTTCACCGGATTTGAAACGCAGTATCAACGGCGGCCCATGGAACAGTGCATACGCTCCGCTTTCGAACTGGGAGCAATTAGCGGTAAACAATGGCATTGATATCCGTTTGCGTGATCCGGGAGACGAATGTGGTAAGATCATTCATTTCAATGAAATTAAAACGCCTACTATTCAACGAAAAGTGACGATACATTCCATTGATGAAGTGATAAAGACTTATCCTGAAGCAGATATGGAACATTATGTTGAAGGAAACAAAGAATTCAGATTCGTTATTACTTTTGCTGATAAAGCGTTGAAGGTAATGGCACATGGATTTTACTCCGGCAAAAAAGAAGAGCTGATTGGCGACTCTATCGGTGCGAATACGTTCCAATATACTATCCATCAGGTAGTAGAGCCAATGAATATCTATGTCACAGCCGAACCTGCAAGCGGAACGGCTAATGATGTGATCAACGGTTCATCAAATGTATGGACTTACGGTAATACGTTATACATCCGTAGTATTGACGGGGCTGCTAAAGCCGACATCTACAATATAAGCGGATCATTACTGAAACAGTTGAATCTGAACAGTGATATCACGGAAGAAGTGATGGAACGCGGAGCATACGTAATAAAACTTGGTAACGAGCATTATAAAGTAATCATACGTTAACACGTTTTTTCCGATACTAAAAAAAGGAGCGATGAACAGCGAAGTTCATCGTTCTTTTTTGTTTATCATAAAATAACAGTAAAAAATAATTTGTATAATATTTGAGGTATGAAAAAAATCAATTTTTTATCCGTCTTTGTTTTTGTGTGTGGGTTGTTCGTAGCGCAGAATGGATTTTCACAATCTATGTATTGGTCGGACGGTAAGGTTTTAGCTACGCAGAATGGTGAAACCGGTTTCGAAGTTACGGCTTCGACCTTTCGGTTGAAGAACAATCATCTTCTTGAATTTAAGGACGGACAGTTGCGTGAGGATCTCCGGCAAGGTTCTTATACGGAGGAGAATGATAAAATCAGTTATTACAACAATGACGAGGTATGTGTCGGCTATTATGTACCGTCAAAAGGGTCTTATTTTTCCGTTTCCAAAGGCAAGGACGGCGGAAAAGAAACAGTGGCGGCATACACAAAAGACGGCAATATCTATACGCCAAACGACACGCTTGTATACAGGTACGATAAAGACTTCAATCCTGTTTTTACGGGGTTCATTCTGTTTTTCTTTTTGGGATATGCGGCATAGACAACGTAAAATCGTTTTTATGCCGATCTATAGAAAAAGTATCGGGATTGCACCGGATCGCATATATGTGCTCCGGTACAATCCCGATACGTAATGATTTTTTATTCCGATTGAAGGAGGTATGTACCGGAACCCAGTTCCAGCGTCAGAAAGCCATCGGCTTCTTTGACCGCATGGATGCCGGATTGATTTGCCTCCGCTTTTATACCGAACCTTTCCGGAAGTTTAACTGTCGCAGTCGTATTTACGGGAATCGAAATATGCCAGGTGAGTTTGTCGCCATTACGCTGCCAATTACTTTCTATCTTACCATACGGAGATTCGTAGGAAGCGCTGACATGATCCAGTTTCTCCGGAAATACGGGTTCCATCCATATTTTTTTGAAACCAACGGCGGAAGGATCATTTTTGATTCCCGCCAGATTTTCATAAAACCAAATCAGCAAATCGCCCAACAGCATGACATGGTTCCTTGAATTCATCGCCGGATTGGCCGTATCTCCGTTCCACAGTTCCCAGATCGTGGTAGCCCCGTTATTGATCATATACCCCCAGGAAGGATACGTTTCGTTCGTTACAATCTTATAAGCCAGTTCAAGCCCGCCATGCTCCGTCAATCCGCGCATCAGGTGCTGAATACCGAGCACGCCCGCACTGACATGTCCCTTACAGTCTACTTCGGTCTTTTCTACAATATTCGCAAAAACTTTTTCTTCATAGCCTTCGGGCACAAGGCCAAGCTGTAAAGAAAGCATATTGGCCGTAACCGTATTATTATCATACTGACCTGTTTCGGCATTGAAAAACTTCTTATTATACGCTTCCTTCATCTTAGCGGCAAGATCCGCATATTCTTTTGCATCAGCCGGAACGTCGTTCATCGTCGCAAATTTCCGCATCAACTGAAGAATACTGTAAAAAACCGTCGTACTCAAAACCTGTCCGCCGGTCTTACGCGAAGGATCCTGCGAATGGATCAGTTCCGGCGATTCGGGAGGCATACACCAGTCGCCGTATGTATCTTTCATCATGATATAATCCTCCATCCGGGTATCGGCCATGTACCGGATCCATTTTTTCATCGAAGGATAACGCGCTTTGATGGCATGCGAATCACCAAATTGCTTATAAAGCATATCCGCTACATAGAAATAAGCAGCAGGCCATGTCACATCATCATTAAATATGGTCCAATAGCGCGGCGACACAACAGAAATGCTTCCGTTTTCGTTCATCGATTCTTCTATATCAACCAGCCATTTATTATACATCAAAGCATTATTAAATAAGAAACTTTCGCCGTAAGCCCCTGTCGTGCGGTCACCCAGCCACCCGAGGCGTTCGTCGCGCTGCGGACAATCGGTAGGCATACCACGGTAGTTACCGCGGATACCCCAGTACGCATTCTTATGAATCTTGTTTATCATATCATTCGAAGTCTCGAAAGACCCGGTTGTAGCCATTTCATCGTACATCACCTTACCGGTAAAATCCGTAACAGCAGGTTCATAATCAAGCCCGGAAATTTCCGCAAAGCGAAAACCATGATATACAAACAGCGGTTCCCAGGTAAACCGCCCGTCGTTTGCCGGCGTATAAACATCCGTCACAAGCGCACCGCGCAGGTTATCCATATACAACTCCGTTCCGTCGGGTTTCAATACTTCCGCAAAACGCATGGTGACGGGACGATCTTTTTTCCCGTTCAGACGAACCTGTAACCAACCCACCATATTCTGCCCCATATCAACTATGTAGCGTCCGCCACCAACCGCCTTTACGGACAAGGGCTTTATTTCTTCCATCACTTTAAGGCTCGGAGAAAGCTGCGCAATCAACTTGCCTTTAGGCGCTTCCATCAGCTCCGCATGGCTCCATGCGGAAGCGTCAAATCCCGGCTCCGTCCATTTACCAAACTCAAGGCGCGCATCATATTTTTCTCCGTCAAATTCATTATTTTCCAGCACAGGCCCTTTGTTGCTTGCCATCCATGTACCATCGCTAACGATGATATCATGCTCGCCATTTTCATATTCAATATCCAGTTGCGCGATCAACCGGGGCAGTCCGAACCCAAACATTCCTTTTTCGCGCATGGTAAGGTATCTCCCGTTTCCGAGAGCCACTCCTATGGCGTTCGCTCCTTTTTTTATAAAGGAAGTGATATCATACGTCAGGTAAGGCACCGATGCGTCATACCATGTGGGAAGCGGCCCGAACACATCGTCCCCGACCGTATTACCATTGATATAACAAACCGAGGAGCCTACGCCCGAAACATATAATACAGCGCGCCTGGGTTTTGAAACAGCGTCAAATTCTTTTCGTAAATAACGTGCCGGCAATATCGTCCGGTTATCTTCCACTTTCAGGTTTGCCGTATCATTCAGGCCAATCCACTGCGCTTTCCAGTCCGAATCTTTCAGTAACGCGGCAGACCAATACCGAATATCGCTCTGCGCGGTTTCATCCCGGTTTGTCCAGACGGTGACCCGCCAGAAATATTTCTTTCCCGATTCAAGCGGTTTGCCTGCATATTCTACCAATACCGACTGGTCGGTATCAACCCGGCCCGAATTCCATAACAGGCCGGAACCTGATTTCAACTCATTCTCCGAAGCAGCCACCTCAATCCGGTATGCCTTCTGCATCACATCCGGCTTATCACTCGTAAATTTCCACGAAAAACGAGGTTTTTCCACTCCCAGACCTTCGGGATTTTCACGCATTTCCGTTTGCAGGTCCGTAAACCTGATACTTCCTGTTCCGACATTTGTCGTACATCCTGTTAGCCATACCAGCAATAAGGATAATAAAATAACTTTCTGATTCATATTTTCCAGTATTAAAAAATTGTCTGAAACGATTACAAATCATAAAATAAGGTTGTTGTAATTGCAAAATTAATAAAACAACCGGAAATATTCCGTTTTTTATTCGTTTCTTTGCAATCAATTTGTTTTTTTGATGATTTAACTAAAATACGCAATCAGATTATGGCAAAATTCAACAAACTGCAAGTATTGGATGCAATTGTGCGTACAGGTATGGTTCCTGTGTATTACGATAAGAACATAGAAACGGCAAAAAATGTGCTCAAGGCATGTTATGCCGGCGGAGTGCGCGCTTTTGAATTTACGAATCGCGGAGATTTCGCACAGGATGTATTCGCCGAATTAGTTAAATATGCCGCTAAGGAATGTCCGGAAATGATACTCGGTATCGGTTCTATTGTAGATGCCCCGACAGCCTCCTTATACATACAGCTTGGCGCCAACTTCGTCGTCGGGCCGTTATTTAATCCGGATGTGGCAAAAGTATGCAACCGCCGCCTGATCCCTTACACACCGGGGTGCGGTTCGGCTTCGGAGATCGGTTTCGCGCAGGAAGCCGGATGCGACCTTTGCAAGATTTTCCCCGCGGGAAGCGTAGGAGGCCCCTCATTCGTAAGCAACGTAAAGGCGCCGATGCCATGGACCATGATCATGGCAACCGGAGCGGTAGAACCAACCGAAGAAAATTTGGCAACATGGTTTAAAGCCGGTGTAACGGCCGTAGGAATGGGCTCCAAATTATTCCCGAAAGAAGCCGTTTCGTCCGGAAACTGGGACGCAATCACTACATTATGCCAAAATGCGCTGGGGTATATCCGGCAGGCAAAAGGATAACCATTAAAGAGGTCTGCCGCTTGGCGGACTTCTTTCAATAGCTGAAATTCCCTCCTCCTAAAAACTCTCTCAACAAAGAGGTCCGGGGCAGTTCGTCTTCCGGTATGTAATTGAAATATTTAAGAAAGCGGAGTAAACGGTACGCCTCCGCATATTCTTCCTCAACTTCCAATACTTCGTTCAGGATCGGTTCGGCGTAACGGCGCAGTGCGGCGAATTCGTAAATCATGGCGCTGTTGAACATCTGATCGGCATTTTCCTGATACGGAAATATCCATTTATCTTCTCCGCGACGCACACTCGGCCACATGGATATGGTTTGTTTGGCCGTATAACCGCGAAACTGATAGTCACGGACAATACGCCTCAACAGGCGATTATCCGTTGTCGGTATCCAATTATGCCCATCCAGCGATATCGTCGTCAACGCCGATACATAGACTCTGAAAATCCGCTCCTGAGGTATATTGTCCGTCAATTCCGGATTCAAACCGTGGATTCCCTCCAGCAGCAGGACGGAATTTTGCTGCATCTTGAGTTTCTTTCCTTTATATTCCCGTTTTCCCGTCCCGAAATTATACGAAGGCAATTCTACTTCTTCACCGTTGATAAGACGTTGCAGGTCGTTCTTAAAGTAAGGCAGGTCAATCGAATAAAGCGATTCAAAGTCATAATTACCGTTTTCATCGCGCGGCGTATTCTCCCGGTTTACGTAATAATCATCTAAGGAGATACCCAGGGGATGAAGAAAATTCGTTATCAACTGTATCTGAAGGCGCTTGCAAAAAGTCGTTTTGCCGGACGAAGACGGCCCTGAAATAAGTACAACACGTATACCTTCATGATTATAACGTTTAGCTATCTTTTCGGCTATCGAGGCCACACGTTTTTCCTGTATCGCTTCGGAAACCATCACAACTTCGCGTGTATTTCCCCGGCGTATCGCGGTGTTAAGATCGCCTACATTGTCCAGGCCGATTGTTCGCTGCAAACTGATAAAATGCTTGTATGCGTCAAACATTTTATCCTGCCGGATAACCGGATACAACGCACGGTTATTTTCAAGCTGCGGCACACATAACAAAAGGCCCTCGCCATACGGTATCACATCGAACAGGCAGATATATCCCGCCGACGGCGTCAGGCATCCGTAAAAATGATCTACGTAGCCATCCATCTCATAATACGAAGAATAAGGCATACCGGCCGTTTCAAGCAACAACGCCTTATCTTCCATACCACATTCGCGGAATAATTTCACTGCATCCGCCGTACGAATCGTTTTCAAACGGAAAGGTCTGTCGGAAGCGATCATTTCATTCATTCGCTTCTTTATTTTTTCAATGGCATCTTCCGAGATTTTTTCACGATTGGCATACGTGCAATAATAACCTTTCGAAACAGGATGTTCAAGGTTGAATTGTTTTTCCGGGAACAGGTCGTTCACCGCTTTCGAAAGGATAAAACAAAGCGAACGCAGGTAAGCTCTGTAACCGGACATATCGGAATAATCCACAAATTCGACATCTTTAGATGTCCAGCACTTGTATGTCAATCCTCTCACACGGTTATTCACCCGGGCGCATAACGGACGATGTTTCAGCGGAGAACCTACCGCCGTATAAATCTCGGATAAAGATGAACCCACACTTACATCTCTGTAAATATCATTGTTCTTGCAATAAACAGTAATCATTTCCGTCAGATCTTTATAACCTTAGCAGGTTCGTTCATGGACGTAAACGAATAGAACGCCGCTTCTCCCTCATCTATATAAAAACAGGTCAATAGCGGATTTTCTTCCGACTTATAGATCTTTTTCAAATCGGGCATTACTTCCAGCACTTTACGTCTGGCAGCGATCTCGTCCGTAAACTTTACTTTCCCGGAAATACGCATCCACTGCATCGTCTCCGGCATAAACGCGCAGATCTCCACATAAGGGTTACGCTGCAACTGGCGGTAAACAGACTTCATCGTACCGGTACAAAACGCCGGCTTTCCGCTCCATTCCATAACAAAACCAAACGGGCGCACTTTCGGATGATTATTTTCATCCGCAGTACCTACATAAAAGGTTCTGCATTTATTCAAAAAATCAATAATTTCCTCCATCATGGTCAGATCATTCCAAATTAATTAAACATTCGTATATTTTATTCAACAGACAAATATAAAACAAGCCGGATGGAAAACAAAATCAAATGATTACTATTTTCCGGCAGATATATTTTTTTCCGGTTCATCCGGTAATATTTGCTACGTTTTTCGAAAATATGTACATTTGCTGCGGAAATTTTTGAAAAAACAAGTATGGATTATTCGTTTTTAGATTTTCTCACATTAGCAGGAGCGCTCGGTATGTTCCTGTATGGGATGAAAATCATGAGTGAGGGGCTTCAGAAAGTCGCCGGAGACAAGTTAAGAAGTATCCTCTCTATTATGACTTCAAACCGCGTTACCGGTGTTCTGACGGGTCTTTTGGTTACGGCTCTGATACAGTCTTCGAGCGCCACCACCGTTATGGTTGTCAGTTTTGTAAATGCCGGGTTGCTTAATCTGGCCCAGGCAATCAGTGTGATCATGGGTGCAAACGTGGGAACCACCGTAACGGCATGGATCATTTCTATTTTCGGATTCAAGGTAGACGTCAGTACGTTTGCCATTCCCATCATAGGTATATGTATTCCGTTTATATTTTCAAACAATAATAAACGTAAATCGTGGGGAGAATTTCTGATGGGGTTCGCTCTTCTTTTTCTCGGACTGGCATTTCTTAAAGACTCGGTGCCCGACCTCCAGAAAAATCCGGAGATATTGTCTTTCATTCAGAATTATACATCTATGGGATATGCCTCCATTCTGTTATTTTTACTGATCGGAGGCCTGCTTACCGTTGTCGTGCAATCATCAAGCGCTACCGTCGCTATTACGCTTATCATGTGTACCAAAGGTTGGATACCGTTCGAAATGGCTACGGCAATGGTTCTCGGCGAAAACATCGGAACAACAATCACGGCAAATATCGCAGCAATCAAAGCAAACATCCAGGCGCGCCGGGCCGCTTTCGCCCATTTCATGTTCAATGTGTTAGGCGTATGCTGGATACTTATATTATTCTATCCTTTTACGAATATGATATTATGGATAGTCACCCACTACGGCCCCGGAAATCCTCAGGAGCTTACTTCTTTCTTAAATAACCTGAGTCCTGATGTGATTGAGCAGATTACTTCCGGAAAAAAACTTGCCGACCCGGATCTCGCCGCATTGCAAAACAAAGCGACGTCGCTACAGGTTTCCGTATCATACGGACTGTCCTTATTCCATACCATGTTTAACATTGCCAATATATGTATAATGATTTGGTTTGTAAACCTGTATGTGAAAATATGCTCTTTTGTTATCAAGCCGAAAAAAGATCAGCAGGAAGAAGAATTCCAACTGAAATTTATATCGGCAGGTATGCTGTCCACATCCGAGCTTTCTCTGCTGCAAGCTAAAAAAGAAATCGCACTCTACGGGAAGCGCGTTCACCGGATGTTTGATATGGTCAAAGAGCTCTATTATGAAAAAGACATGGATAAATTTGTCAATATATTTTCCCGGGTGGAAAAATACGAACAGATAAGCGACCGCATGGAGATTGAAATTGCCAACTACCTGACAAAAGTACTGGAAGGCCGCCTGAGTTCACACGGAAAAGAAAATATCCGGATCATGCTGCGTGTCATCTCCGAAATAGAAAGTGTAGCTGACTCATGCAACAACCTGGCCAAAGCCATCAAGCGCCGGAATGATGGTAAATCCGTCTTCCTGGAGAGCCAGGATCACAATATAGATCATATATTCGCTCTCGATAATAAAGCGATCATACGCATGAACAAACTGCTTGAAATGCCTGAACAGGATATAACGAATGAAGACATGGATATTTCATCCAATCTGGAAAACGAAATAAATAATTACCGTGACCGGTTGAAAAGTGATAATATAGAAAATATAGACACCAAAAAATACACTTATACCGACGGCGTCTACTATATGGATATCGTATCCGAGTGTGAAAAGCTGGGGGACTATGTGATCAATGTAGTACAGTCTGTCGTCAAAAGAAAAACGTTACCGGAATAACAGATTCTGCAACTATCGACTTATACACCATAAAAAAAGATCGCAACCTTCAATCCGAATGTTGCGATCTTTTTTTATGGAAATCCGATCCGTTTACAATACTCCCAACTGCTTAAAACGTATAGTCCTGCCATGACTTGATCTGAACATCCCCGGCTTTCATCCGGCAGAAAGCGCTTATAAAGGCGCTTGCCAGACGGATATTCGTTATCAGCGGAATATTATGATCTATCGCCGCACGACGTATACGGTATCCGTTTGTCAGTTCACGTTTTGTCTGATCTTTGGGAACATTGATAACCAAATCAAACTGATGCTTTGAGAACATTTCCATAATATTCAGTTCTCCTCCTTCTTCATCCGGCCAGTTTACGGTTATCGCTTTTACCCCATTATCACCCAGAAATTTGGCAGTACCCGCAGTGGCATAAATGATGTACCCTTTGGCCGCCAGCTCTTTACACGGATCCAGCAGTTCTACCTTGTCTTTCAATGCCCCGGAAGATACCAGGATATTCTTTTCCGGAATGTTCGTCCCAACGGAGATCATAGCCGAGAGCAGCGCTTCGTTAAAACTGTCGCCAATGCACCCTACCTCGCCCGTAGACGCCATATCAACGCCCAGTACCGGATCCGAATTATGCAAGCGGGCAAAAGAAAACTGAGCGGCCTTCACCCCAACCCAATCTATATCAAATTCACTCTTATCCGGTTTCGTATACGAAGCATCCAGCATAATACGCGTAGCTGTTTCGATCATATTATGTTTTAACACTTTCGATACAAACGGGAAACTACGGGACGCGCGCAGATTACATTCAATTACCTTTATTTCATTATCCTTTGCCAGGTATTGTATATTGAAAGGGCCGGATATATTGAGTTCTTTCGCAATCATGCGGCTTATTTTCTTCACTCTGTTTACGGATTCCAGGTACAGTTTTTGCGGAGGGAATACCAGCGTGGCATCTCCCGAATGAACTCCGGCAAATTCCACATGTTCGGAAATGGCATATTCCACGACTTCCCCGTTCTTTGCAACAGCATCAAACTCAATCTCTTTCGCTTCCGTCAGGAATTCCGATACAACGACAGGATGCTCTTTCGATACCTTTGCCGCAAGATCCAGAAAGTCAATCATCTGTTCCTTGTTATGGCATACATTCATCGCCGCTCCCGAAAGTACATAGGAAGGACGTACCAGTAGCGGAAATCCTACTTCGGCAATGAACGCGTCTATTTCTTCCATACTTGACAGTTCGGCCCATCTCGGCTGATCAATACCTAACTGATCAAGCATGGCCGAAAATTTGTGACGGTTCTCGGCACGATCGATAGAGACCGGTGAAGTTCCCAGGATAGGCACATTCTGGCGATGCAGCTTCATGGCCAGATTATTCGGGATCTGTCCGCCTACCGAAACGATCACTCCTTTGGGCTGCTCAAGATCAATAATATCAAGGACACGTTCAAATGACAGTTCGTCGAAATACAACCTGTCACACATATCATAATCGGTAGAAACCGTCTCCGGGTTATAATTGATCATAATAGACTTATATCCAAGATTCCGGGCTACCTGTGTCGCATTCACCGAACACCAGTCAAATTCGACCGACGAACCGATACGGTATGCGCCCGATCCCAGTATGATGACCGATTTATCTCCTTTATAATAGAAGATATCATTTTCCTTCCCATCGTATGTTATGTAAAGATAGTTTGTCAGGTCGGGATACTCGGATGCTACCGTATTGATTCGTTTCACGGTCGGTAATACGCCCAGCTTTTTCCGGTGGCTACGCACTTTGAGGTTATCTTTTTCCATATTTCCGGAAGGATTTTCCGTATACCTGGCAATCTGGAAGTCCGAAAAACCGAGACTTTTAGCCCTCATCAATACATCGGCGGGGATCTCTTCGACTTTCTTATATTCTCCCAGCACGTTGGTAAAGTCGACAATGTTTTTCAACGCATTGATAAACCACGGATCAATCTTTGTCAGCTCATAAATCCTTTCTACCGTATATCCTCTCTCCAAAGCCTGAGCCACTGCAAAAATACGCAGGTCGGTAGGATTTGACAGTTCATAATCAAGATCCTTGAACTCTACATCATTATTACCCACAAAACCATGCATACCCTGCCCTATCATACGAAGTCCTTTCTGCATGATCTCTTCAAAGCTTTTTCCGATCGACATAATCTCGCCGACAGACTTCATACTTGAACCTATTTTCCGGTCTACGCCCACAAACTTAGCCAAATCCCAACGCGGTATTTTGGCAATTATATAATCTACTTCAGGCGCTTTGTAAGCCGAATTAGGGGTACCCATCTCTCCAATTTCGTCAAGTCCGTATCCCAATGCGATTTTTGCCGCCACAAAGGCCAGCGGATAGCCGCTTGCCTTAGACGCAAGCGCCGACGAACGCGATAAACGGGCATTGATCTCGATGACTCTGTAATCACGTGTGAACGAGTCATACGCATATTGAATGTTACATTCTCCCACGATATTGAGATGGCGCACCGTAGTAACCGACAATTCCTGCAACATTTTTACTTCTTCCTCATCTAACGAGCAGGTAGGCGCCACCACAATACTTTCGCCGGTATGCACCCCGAGGGGATCTACATTTTCCATACTTACGACGGTAAAACAGTGGTCGTTTTTATCACGAATCACCTCAAATTCTATTTCTTTCCATCCTTTCAGGGATTCTTCTACCAGGATCTGTGAGGAATAAGCAAAGGCGCTTTCCGCCAATGCCTTCAGTTCTTCCACATGCTGGCATATACCGCTACCCATACCTCCCAAAGCGTAAGCGGAACGGATCATAACCGGGAAGCCGATATGTTCTGCCGCACGGATCGCCGCATCCATCGTTTCAACAGCCTCACTGACGGGCGTTTTGATACCTTTTTCCGCTAACCGGTTCACAAACCGGTCCCTGTCTTCCGTATCCATAATCGCTTCTACGGAAGTTCCGAGCACGCGGACGCCATATTTTTCCAACGTACCGTTCGTATATAATTGCGTTCCGCAGTTCAAAGCCGTCTGTCCGCCGAAGGCAAGGAGAATCCCGTCCGGATGTTCTTTTTTAATGACTTCTTCCACAAAATAAGGAGTTATCGGCAAAAAGTATACTTTATCCGCGATCCCCTCCGATGTCTGTATCGTTGCTATATTAGGATTCAATAAAACGGAATGGATGCCTTCTTCACGAAGGGCTTTTAATGCCTGTGAACCGGAATAATCAAATTCACCCGCCTGTCCTATTTTCAAGGCTCCCGAGCCTAATACCAGGACTTTCTTTACATTTTCTTTAGACATAATGATACTACTATTTCGTTAATATTCTTTACGCATTATTTATTTTCATGACAGGATATCATACAGGCTTTGTTTCACTTGTAGATTTCGAAGGACGATAAAAGGCCACTTTTTCTTCCGGCGCAGGGTTAAGCGTTTTATTATAAAGATCGCTATCCTTCAATACATCCAGCGCTTTTTTAAATGTATCGTCATCCCTCAGGTTGTGTTTAATTTCTCCCCGCTGAAAATAATAGCGTTTCACTATTTCAGAGGAAATAAGCCTCTTTATGTCTTTCTTATACCGTTCGAGGTCACGTTCCAGATTGGGTTTCAATTTTTCTTCCAATGCGATAAACAATGTGCTGTCCTCGCCTGTAAATCCTTCGAATTCGGCCACTTCTTTAAGCGCATCCAATGCTTTCCCGCTCTGGCGGTCATATTCGAAATTTTTCGCTATCATCTGTTTTTTGAATGCTTCATAATCTTCATCCGTATACACAAAGTCTTCTGCAGGAGGGATTGTTTTATGCTTACTTACCCAGTCTGTAATATAATCGAACAGGATATAATCCTTGTCCGCATATAAATAATACAGCATGGTAGGGATCTTCTCTTCTTCTATTTCAATATCAGGACGGATACCTCCCCCGTCACGTACCGGACGGCCGTTTTCCGTATAAAAAACCGAAGTCAGGCTATCCGGAATAGCAGCAACACTACCATCCGGATTCCGGTGGGAATAATCAAGTTGTTGTATGCACCGCCCGCTTGGTATATAATATTTATTGGTCGTAACTTTTAGTTTTCCATCATACGGAAGATTCCGGGTAGACTGCACAAGTCCTTTTCCGAAAGACCGTTGCCCCACCAGAACTGCGCGATCCATATCCTGTAATGCACCGGATACAATTTCGGACGCCGAAGCCGAAGCGCCGTTTATCAGTACAACGATCGGCATCACCGTATCAATCGGCTCATTATATGTCCGGTAAGTCCGGTCCCACTGGCTCACTCTTCCTTTCATGGTCAGTACTTCTTTTCCCTTGGGAACAAAAAGATTTACAATCTGTACGGCACCTTCCAGTAGCCCTCCCCCGTTATCGCGCAAATCCAGGATCAGGGATTCGATCCGATGATCTTTCTTCATTTTTTCAAAAGCGGTTTTTACTTCCTGAGCGCTTTTATCCGTAAAACTTTTCAGACAAATATATCCTGTATTATCGTTATACACTCCATAATGAGTAACCTGGTCGACAACCACCTGTTTACGCACCACATCAAAACTACGGGTTTTCTTTTCTCCCGGACGTTGCACTTTGAGGGTCATTTTCGTATTAGGTACGCCTTTCAGTAACTCACTCACCTTATCCGATGACAAACCCGTAGCATCCACCGTATCAACCGCCACAATCATGTCGCCCGCCTTCAGTCCCGCTTCGGCAGCCGGCATTCCTTCAAATGGCTCCGTAATCACCGTTCCTCCCTCGCGGTAACGGATATATGCGCCTACTCCTCCGTATTCGCCTGTTGTGAGAAATTTGAATTGCTCCATTTCGTCTTCCGGAATATACTCGGTATAGGGGTCAAGACCTTTCAACATCGCATCAATGCCACGCCGCATCGTCTTTTTAATATCCACCGTATCCACATAAAACATCTCCATCTCCTTTATCAACGCATTGAAAATATCAAGTTGTTTACTTACCTCAAAACGGTTATCGTCACTTTTGACAGCTCCCGCCGCCTGCTGCGGCCCCGTACCTGAAGCATTCTTATTGTCCTGCGCATACATACCGGAGATGCAGAGAACTACGCATAGAAAACTTAATTTGATTTGTCGCATAAGTATATATATATGAAAAAAACGATGTAAAAATAGGCAATTTAGCTCTTATTTCCTTAAAACCGCATTAACTTTTAACTTTATTTGTTCCCAACGTTCTTCCGCTATTTGCGCTCCGAACACCTCTATCACGTTTCCTGCCAGTAAGGAACCTATGCGCGCCGATTGTTCCAACGTAGCTCCCCGTATATACCCATACAGGAATCCGGCTGCAAAATTATCACCCGCCCCGGTCGTATCGACTACATGACTGTCTAACGCCTTTTCATGTACCGTCAAATCACCATTACAAGCCAACACCCCATCCTTGCCGATAGTCACCACCGAGATCCCGGCCTCCTTCGATATTGCAGTGACAGCCTCGCGTGCAGGAAGGCCCGTATAGGCCTCCGCCTCACTTTCGTTGGAAAAAAGGATATCCACATACGCAGGAATAATGTCTTTCAACAGATCCCTGAAACCATTTACAATATTAAAGTTAGAAAGATCCAATGCAATCTTTAACCCCAGATTTTTCGCTCTTTTTAAAACAGGCAGAAATAACGGATCGTTCGAGATCAGATATCCCTCCATATAGATACAATCATACGCGCGAAGCACATCGTCCGGAATTTCTTCACTTGACAAGGTGGCCGCAGGCCCAAGGAATGTAGCCATCGTGCGCTCTCCGTCCGGTGAAACCAGAATCGTCGAACATCCCGACAACCCCCGGGTACGGACAAAAAACGAATTTACTCCCGCTTCCCCGACACGGGTTTCATATATATTTCCATACAGATCATCGCCTATCTTGCCGATATATCCGACTTCCGCTCCCAACCGGGCCATCGCACGCATCGTATTACAGACCGAACCTCCCGGAGCTTCCGTACGTTGCAGGCCTGATTGGGCTTTTTGTATTTCGCGCATAGTCGATTCATCAATCAAATCCATCGCACCCTTTTTCACTCCCATTTCCTGCAAGACCGAATCATTCTTCAAACTAAGCAATACATCCAGCAATGCATTACCAACTCCTATTACTTTCATATTATTCACATTTTTATTTTATATAGATACATGACGGAATTCGCCTATTTATTGCATTTTATGCACAATAAAATCAAATTAAACGCATCTTTCCGAAAAAAATTTCCGCAAAGATATTGCATATTTGGAAAATAACACATATCTTTGCACCGCAATTTTGAGAAAACATTCTTCCTTAGCTCAGTTGGTTAGAGCATCTGACTGTTAATCAGAGGGTCCTTGGTTCAAGTCCAAGAGGAAGAGCAAGAAAAAGGCAGTTACATGATTGGGTGACTGCCTTTTTTTGTGTCACTTTTGTGGTTTTTGAGGGGTGCAAAACTATTCAAAGTTAAACCGAAAAATTATGGTTAATATATTG
>QMCD01002356.1_pt1 | contig 20136 bp, 14 predicted proteins | sample 1821841 | NCBI WGS metagenome assembly QMCD01 (sample SAMN01991225, study PRJNA193472) | Termite gut metagenome, whole genome shotgun sequencing project. | isolation source: worker | host: Macrotermes natalensis
TGGAAAGCCTGGCAGGCCGCCACCGCCAACCCGGTGAAATCGATAAAAACAGAATAGTGACTAAGTGACTAAGTAACTAAGTGACTAAGAGATTAGGATATGTATAGTAAATGAATAATGAACAATAAAAAATTAATCTTCAAATCTTCAAATCTTCAAATTTTTAAATCTTCAAATCTTTAAACCCTTTTACCCTTCTACCCTTCACCCGTTAACTCTCAACTACTATGTTCTACAACCTCAACATCGCCTTCCGCAACCTCCGCCGCAACGGTCTGTACTCATTGATTAATGTAGCCGGACTGGCGGTGGGATTAACTGCCGTTATCCTCATCATGCTGTGGGTGTGGGATGAACTGAATTATGATAGTTTCTATCATCGCTCCGATGATATTTACCTTGTGACAGCCCGTGTGGAGATGGGGGATGCCGTAAATTCGTGGCGGTCGACGCCGACTGCACTTGCGCACGTAGCCCGTGAGCAAATTCCCGGAGTGGATAATGCCTGCACGGTGAATCCCAATTACGACCTGGGCTACCTGGAATATGAAGGGCAAAGGTTTTTCGGCGACCGTTACATCACTGTAGGTGTCACGTTCTTCGATATTTTCACCACTACATTTATAGAAGGTTCGGCGGTGAATCCGCTGCCTGATCCATATTCCGTGGTGCTGACCGAATCGCTGGCGCGGAAAATATTCGGCAATGAACCGGCGGTGGGTAAGGCCCTGATAGGCGGTAATGGACAAGGTATGGAAGATGATACGTATTATGTTTCGGGAGTGATAAGTGACCATCCGAAAAACTCCGTCCTTAAATATGACGCTGTGTTTTCTTTTGAACGCTCGCGGCATAAAAATACCTGGGCAAACTGGAGTTGGTATAATTTTTTCTTGTTGAACCCTGCTGCGTCGAAGGAGGAAGTAACCGGTAGATTGCTGGAACTTCAGCAGCAAAATTATTCGCAACTTTCGGTAAAATCTTTCGATTTGCAAAAGATACAAGCGATGCGCCTGTATGGGCCTTCCGGTGAAGAGACAGGCATGGCGTCGGTGCGTTTGTTTTCGGCCATTGCCGTGGCGCTGCTGTTGATCGCCTGCATCAATTATGTGAACCTGACTACAGCGCGTTCCAACAAGCGGAATAAAGAGATGGCCATTCGTAAGGTGATGGGGTCGGGACGGGGACAATTGGCCGGACAATTATTGTTGGAAACCGGCTTGCTTTGTCTGGCGGCCTTATTCACGGCCTTGCTGCTGGTGGTGTTGGTGCTGCCGTTTTATAATCAGCTTACGGGAAAATCTTTTGCACATGTGCCGGATGATCCGGCGGTGTGGATGATTTGCTTGGTTGCCTTTGTAGTATCGTTGGCAGCATCGGGGATATATCCGGCAGTCAAGCTTTCGTCCTTTAATCCCATAGGCATATTCCGTGCGCCGGCAGCCGGGAAGCGCTCCTTATGGTCTCTGCGCAAAATATTGGTAGTGCTGCAATTTATCAGCGTGTCGGGATTGATCGTGACGGCTATTGTCCTGAATCGTCAACTGCACTACATTCAGCACAAGCAGATGGGATATGACCGGGAACAGGTGTTCACCATAGATGTTTTTAAAAACTTCGATATCCAACAGCATTATGAAAGCTTCAGGACTGAGCTGGAACAAGAGCCTTCCATTGCCGGAGTGACCGGCTCCCGCGGGAGCATCACTTGGGCAGGCCAGAAAGAAAATATCGTGTGGCCGGGTATGCCCGACGGTGCGCAACTGACAGCCACATTTTGGGGAGTAAACCGGAATTTGTTGGAGGTGCTGAACATCCCCTTGATAGAAGGCACCGGGTTTACGAATACGGAGGCCGACAGGAGTTATTGCTTCCTGAATGAGACGGCAGTGAAGGCAATGCAGATGGACGATCCGCTGGGAAAAACCATCACGGTGCCCATCAATGACTACACGGTTACGGTGGCTGGGGTGGTGAAAGATTTCAATTTTGAGCCTTTGGATTTCGCCATTAGCCCCTTAATCATACAGTACACCAGTTGGGCGCCTTCAACTATTTATGTCAAATGCCGTCCCGGGATGATTAAAGAAGCCCTGGCGGCTACGGAGCAGGTGTGGAAAAAACACAGTCCCTATTTCCCTTTGACCTACGCCTTTCTAGACGATACGATTAATGATATGTATCGATCCGAACAGCAGCGGGGTCGCCTGTTTAATTATTTCTCGCTGATTGCCGTATTGATTTCCTGCCTCGGCCTGTTCGGCCTGGTTACCTACACCGCCGAAACCAAAACCAAAGAAATAGGTGTCCGGAAAGTGTTGGGCGCCGGCGTGGGCGACATTGTCGCCCTCTTGTCGAGAGAGTTTTTGCTATTGGTAGGCATTGCCATGCTGATTGCTTTTCCGCTGGCTTACTATTGGCTTGGCAGCATGTTGCAGAACTTTGTTTACCGCGTGTCCATCAGCTGGTGGATGTTTGCACTGGCCGCCCTGCTTATCCTCGTGCTCACCCTGCTGACAGTGGGATGGAAGGCCTGGCGCGCTGCCACCGCCAACCCGGTAGATGCGATAAAGACAGAATAGTGATTAGGTGACTAAGTGATTAAGAGACTAAGAGATTAGGAGATTAGGAGATTAAGGGATTAGGGTATGTATAGTAAATGAATAATGAACAATAAAAAAAATAATCTTCAAATCTTCAAATCTTCAAATCTTCAAATCTTTTTACCCTTCACCCGTTAACTGTAAACTCATCACTCATAACCCGTAACTAAAAAATTGATTTTCAATTTTCAATTAAAAATCGTATCTTTGCGCATTAGAACCTTTGAAAAGATGCGCGTAATTATTTATTCTTCCAATGTGAAAGGCGTTTTGAGAGCGCCGGCTTCCAAAAGCATGACCCAACGTGCTATAGCCGCTTCCGTGATGGCTAACGGTACTTCAACCATTCGTAGCGCCTCGCTTTGCGAAGATGTCATGGCCGCCGTCGGCATAGCCGGTAATTTGGGCGCAGCAGTGGAGTTGCAGGGGAATACCTTCCGGATAACCGGAAATTTTTCAGCCAAAAAACCGGAATTGAATGCCGAAGAATCCGGCCTTTGTATGCGCATGTTCGCTCCTATAGCCGCTTTGTTGGATGTACCGGTGACCATTACCGGAAAAGGCACTTTGTTGCATCGTCCGCTGCACATGATCAGCGAGGCATTGAGCGAACTGGGCGCCTCGTGCAAATCGGTAAATAATAACGAGTCGTTGCCCATCGTGGTGCAGGGGCCTATCGAGGGAGGGAACATTACTATTGATGGCTGTGAAACGTCTCAATTGCTTACGGGGTTACTGATGGCGCTGCCGTTGACCACCGTAAACTCAGATGTGGTCGTGAATAATTTGAGCAGCAAGGCCTATATAGATATGACCGTTCAGCTATTGCGCCAGTTTGGCGTAGTGGTGCAAAAACAAAGTGATGAACATTATAAAATTCGTGGTCGCCAACATTATACCGCGCAGGACTACACGATAGAAGGTGACTGGAGCGGCGCGGCTTTTATGTTGGTAGCGGCCGCCCTGAGAGGAGAAATTGCCATGAGTAATTTGTATGGTAATACCAAACAGCCCGACAGCGCTATCATGAAAATCCTTACCCTGGTGGGAGCGGAAGTGGCTGTGAATGTCCGTGAGATCACTGTGCGCAAGCCTGTGGCGCCCTTGAAACCTTTTAATTTTGATGCTTCCGAAAATCCCGACCTGGTGCCGCCTTTAGTGGCGCTGGCCTCGCAATGTAAAGGCGTTTCCGCCATCTATGGCATCGACCGGTTGAAACATAAGGAAAGCGACAGGGCGGTGGTGCTGCAGGAAGAGTTTACCCGCATGGGAGTGAAAGTGGAATTGACGGACGAAATGATGAAAATATATGGCGGTAATCCTATACTCGGCGGCAGTTCGGTATATTCACACAACGACCATCGTATTGCTATGGCGCTCTCAATAGCGGCATTATGTGCTGAAAACGGCACGGCTATTGAAGGTGCGGAGTGTGTGCGCAAATCATATCCTGATTTTTTCACTGACTTGAAACGACTGAAAGTAGGGGTGAAGATCGAAGAAGAATCCGGAGAAGAAAACATACAACATGAATAGTTTCGGACGCATATTCCGTTTGCATATTTTCGGCGAATCGCACGGCCGGTATGTAGGTGTGACTATCGACGGTTGTCCTGCAGGACTCCTGTTGAGCGCCGATGATTTTGAAGATGACCTGAGCCGTCGCAATAGCGGTGCTGTGGGCACTACCGGGCGTCACGAGCTTGATGTACCGCAGATCGTCAGTGGCTGGCATAAGGGACATACCACGGGCGCGCCCTTAACCATTTTATTTGAAAATAAAGACGTGCAGTCGGATGGCTACGAACAATTCCGTGTTACGCCGCGTCCCGGTCACGCCGATTTTGCCGCTTCCAAAAAATGGAATAATTTTAATGACCTCCGCGGCGGCGGACAATATTCCGGCCGCATGACGGTGGCGCTGGTCGCTGCCGGAGTGATAGCTAAAAAACTGATCGCACCGGCTAACGTTTATGCTATGTTGGAAGAAGTCAACGGCCGTTTTCTCTACGATATGGAGCAGGCAGTGGAAGAAGCCGTAGCGGAAGGCGACAGCGTAGGCGGGATCGTCGGTTGCACGGTCGACGGATTGCCGGCCGGACTGGGTGAACCTTTTTTTGACAGCGTGGAATCACTCATTAGTCATCTGCTATTCGCCATTCCCGGTGTGAAAGGGGTGGAGTTCGGCGCCGGATTTGAGGCGGCGCGAATGAAAGGCTCCGGATATAACGATGTGATCATCTCGCCGGACGGCCGCACCGCAGATAATAATTCGGGCGGTATCAACGGCGGCATCACCAACGGCAACAGCCTGACCTTGAATGTGGCGGTGCGGCCTTCGGCCAGCATCGCTAAACTACAGCAAACCATTGACTTGAATACTTGTAAAATGGTTGATTTTCAGATCGATGGTCGTCATGATGCCTGCTTTGCCCTGCGGATGCCGGTCATCGTGGAGGCCGCCGTAGCCATAGTTTTAGCTGATTTAATGATGTTGAATAATTGTGCAGTTTCTACTGCGCAAAATGAAACTGTTTGTTAAAATCTGCGTAAATCTGCGTAAATCTGCGAGTGCTGCGGGAAAATTTATTATCTTTGTTTAAATTTTTAAGGATTATGTTTACATCGAATATTTATCAACAACGGCGCCTGCGTTTGCGCGAACAAGTACCTTCAGGATTAATCTTATTGTTAGGCAACGTGGAAGCCTCCATGAATTACCCTGCCAATGCTTACCGTTTTCGCCAGGACAGTTCGTTTTTATATTTCTTCGGAGTAGATGAACCTTCATTAGCCGGTGTGATCGACGTTGATGCCGGTACCGAAACCCTGTTCGGCGACGATATTACGGTGGATGACATTGTGTGGATGGGGCCGCAACCCTCCATGCGTGAAAAGGCGGACAGTGTAGGGGTGCAACAGATTGCGCCTTACTCTAAGTTAGCAGAAGTCATCCGCGAAGCCGTGAAAAAAGGCCGCAACATTCATTTCCTGCCGCCCTACCGCTCGGCGAATAAAATTTTATTGCAGGATATGCTGGGCATAGCGCCTGCCGACCAGAAAGCTAAAGCTTCGCCCGAACTGATACGTGCGGTGGTGGAACTCCGCATACACAAGGAAGCCTGCGAAATTGCCGAACTGGACTTTGTTTGCAACCTGGGCTATGAAATGCACGTGGCTGCCATGAAAATGTGCAAGGCCGGCGTTAAGGAACGCGATATCGCCGGGATGATGGAAGGCATTGCTTTAAGTAAAGGCTATACGGTCTCTTTCCCGATCATCCTTTCGCAGAACGGCGAAACATTGCATAACCACGATCACAGCCAAATCCTTACCGATGGCCGTTTGCTGGTGATCGATGCCGGTGTTGAATCCTTGACGCACTACGCCTCCGACCACACACGTACGCTGCCTGCCGGCGGACGTTATACGGCTAAACAAAAAGAAGTGTATGACATTGTGTTGGCCGCTAACAATCATGCTTTCAACTTGGCTAAACCCGGCATTACATACCGCAGCGTGCATCTCGAAGCCGCTAAGATAATTACTAAAGGCCTGCAATCATTAGGCCTGATGAAAGGCGACGTGGAAGAATCGGTAGCTGCCGGCGCCCATGCCCTGTTCATGCCTCATGGTTTGGGACACCAAATGGGATTGGATGTGCACGACATGGAAGACCTGGGCGAAAATTATGTGGGCTACGATGATGAAACGCAACGCGCTCAACAGTTCGGACTGGGTTCATTGCGCATGGGACGTGAGTTGCAGGTAGGCCATGTGGTATCCGATGAGCCGGGTATTTATTTTATTCCGGCATTGATTGAACAGTGGAAAAAAGAAAATAAACTGACGCAATTTATCAACTATGATAAAGTAGCCGGCTATATCGGTTTCGGTGGCATCCGTCTCGAAGACGACCTGCTGATCACCGAAAACGGCTGCCGCTTGTTGGGCGACAAACGCATTCCCATCACCACCGAAGAAGTAGAAGCGGTGATAAATGCATAGAAGTTACAAGTAATTAGGAGCGATGAAATGGGTGTTTTTTAATCTTTAAACCTTCAAATTTTTAAATTTTTATATGGCTCAACAAGTTAAAAAGCAACGACACCTTCCTAAGAAACCGCAACAAACGGTTGCACCTGCGAAGGTGAAGAGAGGGAATCCGGGGTTCATTAACGCCGCAGCGCCAATGCCCAAATGGATTTACGGGCTTATCGTCGCCTTATGTTTCGTATATTTCGGCAACACGCTGTTCAACCAGTACGCCTTGGACGATACGATGGTGCTTACACAAAACGAATTTGTAAAACGCGGGCTGAACAATATACCCCAAATTTTCAAGTACGACACCTTTGTCGGCCGTTATGGCGAGCAGCAGGCGATCAATCTTCCCGGCGGCCGTTACCGCCCTTTGTCCGTAGCTACGCTGGCCCTTGAATATGAGATATTCGTTGATGCCGATACCAAGCAGGTGATCCAGGATAAGTTGGATAGAAATCAAAATGATGACGACGCACCCTTACTGGTGAAAACACCCCTGCCTTATGTAAACCACTTCATGAACATTGCCTACTATGCCGCCACGGCCTGTCTCTTGCTGTTGATTATGCTGCGTTTGTTCCCGTTGAAGTCGAATAAGGGATGGGGATTGCTGTTCAATGTGCCGGTACTTACCGTGATTTTCTTTCTGGCGCATCCCACGCACAGCGAAGTGGTAGCGAACATCAAGGGGCGTGATGAGATCATGACGCTGCTCGGCGCCTTGGGTGCCCTGTGGTTCACCCTGCGTTGGATGGATACGAATGAAAGGAAATATTTGGGATTTAGTTTCCTGTGTTTTCTGGCCGGACTGTTCTCTAAGGAAAATGCCATCACTTTCCTGGTGGTTATTCCGTTGACAACTTATTTCTTCACCGGTCATTCATTGAAGCGCAACTTTGTTTCCATGCTGCCTTTGCTGCTTGCCTCGTTGATCTTCCTGTTTTTCCGCGATGCGGCTATCAGCATGGGTCCTCCCAAGCCCGAGGAAACCGAATTGATGAATAATCCTTTCCTGCACATGACCGGTTCGCAGAAGTGGGCCAGCATCATTTATGTGCTGGGACGCTACCTGTTGTTGACAATATGGCCTTATCCGCTCACTACCGATTATTATCCCTACCATATTCCCGTCATGAACTGGACGGATTTCAGCGTGATCCTGATCACCTTGTTGTATATAGCTATCGGTTTGTTTATCCTTTGGGGAATAGTCAAAAAGAATAAATATGCTTATGCCGCCGTTTGGTATTACGTGCCGCTTTCTATCGTATCGAACGTCTTTGTGATGGTGGGAACTTTCATGAATGAACGTTTCATTTATATTTCTACCATTGGTTTCTGTATGGTGCTGGCCGACCTGTTGATCCTCCAGTTCCCGAAATGGTTGAAGAATGAGAAACTCTACCGTAGTGTGGTCACCGGCTTTGTGTTTGTGTTGCTTTCGCTTTATGCCGTTGACGCCATACCGCGTAATCGCGTTTGGTTTGACGACTTTACGTTGTCGACCACCGATGTAAAAGTGTCGTACAAGAGTGCAAAGTCTAATTACGACGCTGCCCGCGTATATAATCTTGCCTTGCAGAAGGTCACTGACCCGGCTGAACGCGATAGCCTTACCCGCTTGATTTACCAGTATTCGCACCGGGCGGTAGATATTCACCCGAACTATGAAAATGCACTCTTGCTGCTTGCCTGGTCTGCCGGAGCTTTACAGCAGCCAGCCGATACTTCCATTAAATACTTGTTACAATTGGTCAGGCGTAATCCTTATAATCCTTATGTTTTCGACGCGTTGAGCATGCACCTCTTCCGGGTGCCGGTGCAACAGCGGAAAGCTACTTGGGAATATGTGCTGAAACTGGCGCCGAACCGTTTTGAGGCTAATTATAATTTGGCCTGTGTGCTGGCCAAAGACGAAGGACGGTTTGCCGAATCGTTACCTTACTTTGAAAAAGCAGTTTCATTGAATCCCAATAATGCGTCGGCGTTGATTGATCTGGGTGCTATGTACGGTAACGTGGGAAGGCATGTGAAAGCGTTGGATGCCTTTGTCCGGGCCACACAGGTGGCGCCGAACGATACGTTGGCCGTCAAGAACCTTTGGGCTACTTATGACATATTGGGCGATCAGGTCAAGGCTCTGGCAACATATAACAAGTACCTGCAACTAAAGGCGGAACAGCAACCTCCGGCTGTGCCGGCAACAGGACAGCCGCAGTAGTTTAACCCTTGTTCAGCAGGTTTTTCCTGCTAGGTATGGCTACAAAATCTTTGAGATAGAAAGGCTCGAAATAGGCGACATTTTCCAATTGTTGCAGGTGGAATTTATGCAGGGCGGGTTGGATCATCCCTTCGGCCGAGGCGGTGAGCAATGCAAAATGTGCGTTAGGATGCGTGATCGTTTCGCGGCACTTATTGGCTCCGTCACCTATGAACAATACGGGATGTTGGTTTAGAACAGCGTCGAAACTATTTTCATCGATAATTTTTGCTTCGGTGGGCACGGTTTGCTCGCCTTGTGCGTTGAATACGGCGGTATATACTTCCATGCGCCGGGCGTCAATCATGGGCGCAATCAACGCATCGGGAGCAGGGAGCAGTTGTTTTTTGAGGGCTAATGCCGCCAATGACTGTAGTGAACTTACTGCGATGAGTGGTTTTTGTGCACCGAAACATAAGCCTTTGGCGGTAGATACCCCGACGCGCAAGCCTGTGTATGATCCGGGCCCTTCACTCACGGCCACGGCGTCAAGGCCGGCAACGGTTAATTGTTGCTCACGCAATATGTCATCAATAAATACGGCCAGCAATTGCGCATGTGATTTTCTGTCTTTATTTTCACGCAGCGACAATAACTGCTCTCCCTGCGAAAGGGCTACGGAACAAACAGCCGTGCCGGTTTCCAAATGCAGAATTAGAGGTGAAGGGTGAAGGGTAAAAGGTGGAAAGGTGTCCATAAAATGACCCTTTACTTTTTATCTTTTACCGCCTTTTACCGCCTTTTCTCCTTTTTTCTCTTGCGGATTAACCAGTGTGCCGTCGTTCAAACGTTTGGATATTGCAGTGTAAGGACCGGTAACCACTTCGTCGTTTTCGGTGAGGCCTTCTTTCACTTCAATATATGTGTTATCCTGAATGCCGGTTTTCACGGTCACGGCTTTTACCGTATTCTCGGGGCCCAGCACGAACACACGTTCCGTCACATCATTTAAAGAGGGAGCTGTTGTTGCGGCAGTGGAATCTGCACGTGAAGCCGTGTCTGCTTTCACCTTAATGTCCGCCCGCGTAGTGATAGATTGTATAGGCACGCACAGTATATTATGGCGTGTTTCGGTTTGAATAGACACGGAAGCCGACATGCCGGGACGGAATACATACTGTTTATCTTTTGTGATAAGGTTGTGGTATGATTCGGGAAGAATGAAGATCTCTACTTCAAAGTTCGTTACCTGGTCGGCGGAAGTGCCGGTGCTTTTAGCCGAGTGAGCTATTTGGGTCACCACACCTTTGAATTTCTGGTTCTGATAAGCATCTACTTCAATGGTTGCCGTGTCGCGCAGTTTCAGGCGCACAATATCATTTTCATTCACATCTACCACCGCTTCCATTTCATCGAGGTTGGCAATGCGCAACATTTCGGTACCGGCCATCTGGGTAGTTCCCACCACGCGCTCGCCTTTTTCTACGCTAAGGCTCGACACCGTACCGCTCATAGGGGCGTAAATAGTCGTTTTGATTAAATTTTCTTCCGCTTCTTTCAGCGCTGCCTCAGCGCTTTTTACGTTGAACTTAGCCGCTTCCACCTGATTACGGGTGGCATTATATTGTGATTCCGACGTTTCAAAATCCGCCGCCGGAATAGCTTTTTGCGCATACAATTGCTGGTTGCGCTTGTAGGACTGCTCAACCTGAACGAACTGCGCTTGCGTTTGGGCTAACTGGGCTTTTACGGAATTCAACTGGGCAGCGGCGCGGTCGCGTCCCGAAATATAATAATCCTGTTTAATTTTCAGGAGTAACTGTCCTTTTTGCACGTAGTCGCCTTCTTCCACGTTCAACTCCACAATCTCGCCCGATACGTCGGGACTGATCTTTACTTCAAGCACGGGTTGTATTTTACCATTGGCGGGAATAGCCTCGGTAAGGGTTCGCAAGACAGGTTTTTCCAAGGTTACCGTTATAGCTTCCTGATTGCCCGAACGGGCAAAAATGATGAGAATAATGATCAGCGCTACGGCTCCAATAATAATCCAACGTGTTTTTTTATTTTTTTTTGCCATGTGAGAAAGTGACTAAGTGATTAAGAAATTAAGAGACTAAGAGACTAAGTGACTAAGAGATTAGGAGATTAGGAGATTAAGATATTAGGGAGAACAATTAATTATTCATTACTTTATTGGTAAGCCCCTATACAGGTCAAGGATTTTGAGTTGGAAGATATATTGATACTTGGCTTGCAGTTCATCCGACTGGGCTTTGAGCAAATTAGTTTTTGCCACATTATAATCGGTAAAGTTGGACAGTCCGGTTTCAAATTTTTGTTCCACGTAGCGAAATGATTCCTGCGAAGCAGTGACATTACGGTTAGCTGCTTTGTATTTATTATAGCTGGCCGAGGCATCAGTGGCAGCTGTTTGAATTTCTTTATACAATGTTTGCCGTTTATTTTCCACTTCCAGTTCGGCCATGCGATAGTTGAGCTTGGCATTTTTACTGTTGGTAGTAATCCTCCAATTGCTGAATAGTGGAATATTCAGAGAAAAACCCAGGGACGGCGTGTTATGGTCAGTCAACTGATCCCAAAAAGGAACGGCTTGTGAATTGTAGTACGCAGATCCGAAAGATCCTGATAATGAAATGGTAGGCCAGTAATCGGCACGGGCAATGGATACATTATGTTTGGCGCTTTGCAAACGAAACTCTGCCGCCTTTATTTGGGGAAGATTTAACGCTGTGCTGTAAATTCTTGCCACATCATTGTCCTGCAAACTGGCATTGTCAATATCAATCTCCGGTTTAGCAATCTCAAAGGAAGCGGTCGGAGGGATATTCAACAATTGCCGCAGCGACAGGTAATTTACCTCAAGGTTGTTTTGTGCCGTTACCCGTTGCACTTCGGCATTGGCCAGCTGGGCTTCCATGTCGAGTTGCTCGCTCAGGGGGCGGCTGCCGGCGTCCACCAATTGTTTAAGGCGATTCAACTGCACATTCGTGCTGGCGTAGCTGCTGTCGGCCACCGTAAGTATTTCCATGGAAAGCAACACTTGCACGTAGGCCTGTGCCACGTAGGTGGAAATGATATTGCGCTGTAGTTCCACGTCCTGTTGTGCAGCATTGTAATCGCTTTGGTTACGGCGCAGGGTGCTGATTTTTTTCAATCCTTCAAACAGTGTTATCGAAGCATAAATGGAAGGACTGAAACTGTTGCTGAAACCTCGTTCCTGCACGGCTATCAACTGTTCGTTGCCATTGGCATCGGTTGTAGTGCGCTGAAAGGTAGACATGCCCCAGCTCATATTTTCAGAAGCGCGGATACCTACGGAGGGCGCGAAGTTCCACTTCGACTGGTAGAGCGTGTTCTTATACTGTTGGGTAGTTAATTCTTGTTGTTGCAGGGATATATTGTTATCCCACGCATAGCGGATACATTGTTCCAGTGTCCAGGATTGTCCCATTGCTGTAGCGCAGCAGAACAGTACGGAGAGAAGTAATAAGGTGAAGTGTTTTACCATAAACGTTTAATATTTTTCTACCCAGGCATTTTGAAAATCAATACCATCGGTCTTTTTGATACCATTGAGGATAATTTGTGCTTCCCGTAGTGTTACATAACGAAGAATACTCACTTTATAAGGTTCGTTACCGCCGGTATGTAAAACTAAGCATATATATCCTTCGGTATCTGTGATTTGCTTTGCAAGCAGGTTGGCAGCCGCCTCATTGTCGAAGCGCGCCACCATAATGTGGTATTTGTTCAGGGACTGCGATCTCCCGGCTGTTTTAACTGTATTTTTAACCGTTGTTGCAGGCGTTTTTTCTACTACTGCTGCAGGTTTTACGGGTTCCGGTACAACTTCTTCTGCCGGGACTACAGCCGGAGCGGTGGGTGGAGGCGCTGAGGGAAGGGCAGGTTGTTCTTGTCCGGACGGCCGGGGACTGTGCAGGTAGGCCAATTCTTCCGGCGTGTAACTCATGTTTTCTATCCATTTTAACATGGGTTCGCGGAAAATATATACGCCGGCCGACAATAAAAACAATAACAATACTATCCAGCATACCACACTGCAACGGTGTTTCTTCGGCGGAAGGACAGGGGTCACCGTACCGGCGGGAACTTTATTTAGCGGTTGTTCTGTTACCGGGCTCATTTCTATTTCAAGCAAACCGAAGGAGTCCGGCGAAAATTGTTGGGTGTTTTCGGCAGTGAAACGCAGTTCGTGGTCGTCGGTCATGCGCATGGTGCCGAAGCCGGGAAATTCAATGCGTTTGCCTGCTTCGAGCAGACCGTTCATCCTTCCCGCAAACAATGCCAGTTTGCGCACCGCTTCTTCATGGGTAACTCCCTGTTGCTTGCCGAAAGCCTGTTCCAAAAAACCGTCGTTCCAGGTTTCCGTGGAAAGGAAGGCGATTTGTTTACCCGGGGGAAGCATTCCTTTACCTCCTTTGATGAAAGTAGCCGGCGTGTGATTTACTACAAAAGCGCCCAAGCCGGGTAACGACACCCGGTTGTGATTGCTTAATAGTTGCTGTAATAAACTGCTGATGATAGACAGTTCTTCCATTCTTTTAAATTCAAAAAAGCAAAGATAGGAAAAAAATATGAAATATCTACCGGTTTTATGTAATTAATGCGCTTCCAACCAATTTTTTCCGGTTCCAATGTCCACGGAAAGGGGGACAAGGAGTGTTTTTACCATCTCCATTTCTTTCCGTACGATTTTTTCAACCAGTTCTAATTCAGGCTTATACACGTCAAACACCAATTCGTCGTGCACCTGTAATATCATTTTGGTTTTCAGCCGGCTTTGTTGCAGGCGCTGGGATATGTTGATCATGGCTAATTTTATGATGTCGGCGGCCGAACCCTGGATGGGGGCGTTGACGGCATTGCGTTGGGCAAAGCTGCGTACGGCTGCGTTACGCGAATGGATATCGCGGAGATGGCGTATACGGCTGAAAATGGTTTCCACATAGCCTTTGCTTTCCGCTTCGGCCACCATTTTATCTATGTAGTCCCGCACACCGGGATAAGCCTCAAAGTATCCGTCAATTAACGCCTTAGCTTCGCCGCGGGGAATTTGCAGGCGCTGGGCTAATCCGAAAGAAGAAATGCCGTAAATAATGCCGAAATTTGCAGTTTTGGCTTTACTGCGTTGCTCTTTGGTTACTTCCGATAACGGTACGTGGAATATTTTGGCGGCAGTAGCCGTGTGGATGTCTTCGCCGCTACGGAAAGCCTCGATGATATGCTGGTCGCCGCTCATGTGCGCCATAAGGCGCAATTCGATCTGCGAATAGTCGGCCGAAAGCAGTATATGCTCATCATTGCGCGGTACAAAAGCCCGCCGTATCTCCCGTCCCTTTTCATCACGTATGGGAATGTTCTGCAGGTTGGGGTTGTTGGAACTGAGCCGGCCGGTGGCCGTAACAAACTGGTTGAACGTAGTGTGAATACGTCCGGTGCGTTTGTTCACCAACTCCGGTAAGGCCTCTATGTAGCTCGAAAGCAGTTTTTTCAACGAACGAAATTGCAGGATCTTCGGAATGATCGGGTGGCTGCCGGCTATGCTCTGCAATGTGTCCTCGCCGGTGGAATACTGTTTGGTCTTGGTCAATTTGGCCTTTTCGGCCAGACCTAACTTTTCGAACAGCACCACGCCCAATTGTTTCGGAGAGGAGATGTTGAGGTTGGGTTCACCGGCCAATTGTTTGATCTCGTTATCAAGCGCTATCAATTCCGATTGCAACTGTTTACCATAGTCGGTGAGTGCAACCGAGTCAATGCGCACACCTTCAAATTCCATGTCGGCCAGCACTTTTATTAACGGCGCTTCAATGCCTATGTACAGTTCAAAGAGCTGCTGCTTTTTCAATTCTTTTTCCAAAATAGCTTTCAAACGGAACGTTACATCGGCGTCTTCGGCGGCATATTCGGCAATTTTTTCGAGCGGCACATCAGCCATGCTGCCTTGCTTGACGCCTTTCTTGCCAATGAGTTCTTCGATCTCTACAGGTGTGTAATCAAGGTAGGTGCGGCTCAGTACGGTCATGTTATGCCGTCCTTCCGGCTCAAGCAGATAGTGCATGAGCATGGTGTCGTAAAGGAATCCGCCGACTTCAATGCCATGCTGTTTTAATATCAGCAGATCGTATTTGATATTCTGGCCTATCTTCGGTTTGGAAGAGGCGAACAGGGTGGAAAATTTTTGTAACAGCGCCGTCTTTTTTTCTTCGTCCGCCGGAATGGGCACATACCAGGCTTCGTGGTCTTTCATGCAGAAGGACAGGCCTACCGGTTGGGCGTTCATGGCATCAATGCCGGTAGTTTCGGTATCGAAAGAAAACGTTTCGCTTTGTTCCAGCAACTGTAGTAATTGCCCGATATCTTCGTCGCTTTGTGCGATATGATAATGGTGCTCTACGTCGCGTATGGTTTGATAGCTGCTAACTTCTGCGATATTTTCTGTTTCCTGAGGCTCGGTGGTGCCGGCGGCGGCAAACAGATCGAGTTGCCCGTGGGTGGGTTTTGGTGCGGCTTTGCGCGTAGCAGGCGTTGCTTTGTAGTTAGGCACATCTTCCTGCAAGCCGGCATAATCACGCCCATACATGATCAGGTGAGGCAGCAGCGACGTAAATTCATATTCCATGAATAAAGCCTTCAGCCTTTCTATATCGGGCTTTTCAACCACTAATGAAGCTTCATCCCACGGAACAGGCACCTGCGTGTCGATAGTCACTAATTTCTTCGATAATAAAACCTGGTCGTGCGCTGTTCTGAAAGCCGGCTGCATGCTTGCAGACAACCGGTCGATGTGTGCAAGTATATTTTCCACACTTCCCCATTCGGCAATCAATTTTTTAGCCTTTATTTCGCCTACGCCTTCCACACCCGGCACGTTATCGGCTTTGTCGCCCCATAGCGCCAAAATATCCACTACCTGTTCGGGCGTTTTGATGTTATAAAGGGCGCAGATCTCTTCTACGCCTAATTTTTCGGGTTGTTCGCCCGAACGGGGTTTCATCATGAAAATATTCGGCGATACTAATTGCGCATAATCTTTGTCTGGCGTAAACATATACACTGAAAACCCTTCGCTTTCCGCACGTTTGGCCATAGTGCCGATAACATCATCAGCCTCATAGCCGGGTAGCGACAACAATGGAATATTGAACGCTTCGATCAACTCTTTCAGCAAGGGTAAGGAGGTTTTGATCACTTCCGGAGTGGGTTGGCGATGCGCCTTGTAGTCGGGATACCAATCATGCCGGAAATTTTTTCCACCGGGATCGAAAGCCACGCCGAAATGGGTAGGCCGTTCGCGTACGATCATCTCCATGATCATCTTAATAAATCCATACAATACGGAAGTATCTACGCCTTTTGAATTGGTGATGGGCCTTTTCATAAAGGCATAGTATACACGATACACCAAAGCATGACCGTCGAGCAGATAAAGTTTTTTCATGTACATCTTTGCGTTAAACTACAAATGTACGAAAAAAATCTTATCTTTGCATAATAAACGTAAAATCTATGGCCGCAGAAACCTTAACCGACTCTTTAGCCACGATGGCTACGCAGGTTGTCAATGTTAATCCGTATAAAGAAGTGTTAATGGGGAAGGAAATTATATTTTCTTTCAATTCTATTTTTATGGCGCTGTTAGGTATGGCGGCAATTATAGCGTTAGCCTGGTTGTTCAGCACAGATCGCCGGCATGTCGACTGGAAAATGGTGGGAAAAGGGTTGTTAATACAGTTGGCCATAGCTGTCGCCGTGTTGCAGGTGATCCCCATGTCCTGGTTATGGCCGATGGTGTCAATAACGGCCGGCTTAGTGGTGTTGGCCTTTGGATATGTATTGCTTAAAAATATAAAAACGCTGACGTTGAAATCGGCTATGAATTTATTAACGTCGGCGGCCTTGCTTGTAGGTGGTGTGTTTGTATTTTTCTTCGCTCCGGAAGTGTTTGAATTCCTCGGAAAATGTTTCGTATCGGTGTTGGAATGGACAAAAGCAGGTTCCGAATTTCTGTTCGGCGACCTGGTCAATCCGCAAAGTTTCGGTTTCATTTTTGCTTTCCAGATATTACCGACCATTGTTTTCTTCTCGGCGCTGACCAGCTTGTTCTTCTATTTGGGTATTATTCAAAAAGTGGTGTGGTTGCTGGCTTGGCTGCTGACTAAGGCGATGCGCTTGTCGGGCGCCGAAAGTTTAGCGGTGTCGGGCAATATTTTCCTCGGACAAACCGAGGCGCCGTTGATGGTGAAAGCTTATGTGCCCGCCATGACCCGTTCGGAAATTATGCTGGTGATGACGGCCGGCATGGCCACTATGGCCGGCGGCGTGCTGGCGGCTTATATCGGCATGTTAGGCGGCGGCGATAAAATACTGGAGCTGGAATTTGCCAAGCACTTATTGTCGGCCTCGGTAATGGCGGCCCCCGGTGCGGTGGTGATCGCCAAGATCCTTGCCCCGCAACGCGAAACAATTGATAATACAATTGAGGTCACTAAGGAAAAGATCGGAAAGAATGTGTTGGATGCTATTTCCAACGGCGCTATCGAAGGACTGAAACTGGCGGCTAACGTGGCCGCCATGCTCTTGGTATTCTATGCCCTGATTGCAGGGTTTAATTTTATTATTGCCAAGATCGGCGATTGGACTCAGTTGAACACCCTGATTGCCGACGCCACCAACGGACAGTATAAAGGATTATCGCTGCAATTTCTACTGGGCTATATTTTTGCTCCGGTAATTTGGATCATGGGTGTTCCCTGGTCCGATGTAACTCTGGTAGGGCAGTTGCTCGGCGAGAAATTAATTATGACCGAATTTGTGGGCTACCAAAGCCTGGCGGAAATGGTGCAAACCGGCGTGTTTACCAGTCCGCGTTCCATTATCATGTCGGTGTATATCCTGTGCGGTTTTGCCAATTTCGCCTCGGTGGGTATACAGATCGGCGGTATTGGCGGCATAGCGCCCAACCAACGAACCTTGCTCTCGGAGTTTGGCATGCGCGCATTGTTAGGCGGTACGCTGGCCGCCATGGTGAGCGCTACTATGGTGGGTATGTTTTTAGGATAAATATTTTGTCATTTCAAAAAAAGTTTTTACCTTCGCACCGGTTCTGCTCAACCACTTTGTTCTTTAGGCCCACTTTGACCGCCCTCCGTTTAATGAATTAAATTTTAAATTGTAGAACTTTTTATGGTACATGTTAGTCCGGTATCGGACACCTTTGAGAAAGACCTGAATCTGAACTTTCAGGAAGTGGATATGCATTTTCGTGCATTGGAAAAAAACATTGATCGCCGTTTTCAGGAAGTAGATACGCAGTTTCATGCGTTGGAAAAAAACATTGATCGCCGTTTTCATGAAGTGGATATCCGCTTTGAACGAGTAGATGCCCGTTTTGAAAAGATAGATACGACCTTGGGAGGTATAAACAAGCAAATAAAAATCCTGACTTGGTCAATGGGCATCGGCTTTACGATAATGACGGCCATGACCACCTTGGTCGGAATGCTTGTGCTTAAGTTGGTAGGTTAACCCTATTGCAGGTACGGGAAAACGGCTTGCAATACCTTATTGAGGAAGGTGTAGGAAAATGATGCGGTGATGTTCTCCCGGAGGAAATGAAATTGTCCGTTGAAATGTTGCACAATATACAGCAACACACACAGAATACACATTACTTTGAACACGGAGAATACGCTGCCCAGGATCTTGTCGATAACACCCAAAGCGGCTAAACTGGCTAGGCGGGCAATGAGACGGCCGATGAGAATGACGGCGATCATTACCGCAATAAACGTTACGGAAAAAGCTAAAATCCGGGTCAATTGCTCTCCCGTATGCAGCCACATGGCAATGTAGTGTGCCGCCCAAGAGGAAAATTTAAAAGCGCAATACACGCCGAGAAAAAGCGCCAATAGTCCGAATACTTGGCGTATAATGCCTTTCATCGCTCCGAAAATGGCGGCGGACGCAAGCAGAACGATAATGATGATGTCGAGAATGTACATTGTTTGTAGACTAAGTGATTAAGAGATTAAGAGACTAAGAGACTAAGAGACGAGAGACTAAGAGACAGGTTCCATAACCCACCGTCATTGCGAGGGCAACGCCCGAAGCAATCGGCCGAACAAGCTAATAACTTATCCCTTAGTGCTTTAATAATAAACTTTTAAACTTTTAAATTTTTAAATCTTTAAACCTTTTCACCTTTTACCCTTCACCCGTAATTCGTAACTGAATAGCTGCCCATTGGCTTTCGTTCAGTTTGGGGCCGATGATGCCTACCACTTTGTCGGAGATATAAGAACCCAGGTCGCCACACCGGTCAAGGGACCAACCGCAGGCATGCCCATAGAGAAAGCCGGCTGCGTAAATATCGCCGGCGCCGGTGGCATCCACTGCTTTGGTAGGGTAAGGTGCAATAGTGTAAAAATTGTCGCCCGACTTCACCAATGAACCGTCGCAGCCTACTTTCACCACGGCAATTTGACAATAACGGGATAGTTCGTCTAATGCTTTGCGCGGTGGAAGTCCGCCGGTGAATACTTCGGCTTCGGTTTCGTTAGCGAATATAATATCAACGTAATTTTTCAATATGTCCTGCAAAAATTCGAGGTTATTCTCCACCACATTATAACTGGCTAAGTCGAGCGAAATGATCATTCCTTTTTCCTTGGCCAATTCCACGGCGCGGCGCACCAAATCATGGTTCTGCACTAAATAACCTTCGATGTGAAAATAATCATAGCCTTCAAACATTTTGGGTGTAAGGTCTCCGGCGGTCAACTCAATGGCGGCGCCTAAGTAGGTGGCCATCGTACGCTCGGCGTCCGGCGTGATATGCACGGTGCAGCGCCCTGTGGATGTGTCACTGCGCAACAGAACAGACGTGATGCCATGATCGGCCTGGTCGGCGGCGAATCGCCGGCCCGGCTCGTCGTTGCCTGTTTTGCCGATGAAAGTAGAAGGCATGCCCAACCGCGCCGTGCCGGCGATGGTATTGGCAGCAGAACCTCCGGCCACTACCTGCAGACCGAAAGGTTGTAATTTTTCCCATAAATGATTCGCCGATCCTTCGTCGATATGCTGCATGCTTCCTTTGGGAAGCCGGAATGCATGCAGTAAGTCATCATTAGGCAGATTAACTAAAACATCAACAAGGGCGTTGCCTATTCCGAGAATTTTTTTCACGTTTTTACTTTTGAAGCACAAATATACGATATTTTTTCGTAACTTTGTAAGTTATAT
>QMCD01000866.1_pt2 | contig 20133 bp, 17 predicted proteins | sample 1821841 | NCBI WGS metagenome assembly QMCD01 (sample SAMN01991225, study PRJNA193472) | Termite gut metagenome, whole genome shotgun sequencing project. | isolation source: worker | host: Macrotermes natalensis
CCCATTTTGAAGACAACGCAAGCTGAGACCGGATTCGTTCCCTGTATATTTGAGTTGTCAAAACACTCGATATGGGTAGGTAACTCTTTGAGGTTTAGGTCTTTTTGTATTTCTTTCAGAATTCTTACACTGCGTTGTTCAGGGTTAAGGCTTTCTGTTTTTTTTAATTTGTCTATTTTGTACTGTCTTACGTTTTGTGTCGAAAGAAGCAATAATTTTTTCTTATCTCCACGCTGTGGAATCATGAATTCTACCCCTTCGAGTGTGAGGTCGGGATAAAAGGGAACAACAATTTCTTTGGCCTTCGATCCGAATCGTTCTCTTACTTCTATAATACCCAGGCCGAGAAGTTCTTCCTTCTCTTCTTCCAGCCGTTTACGGTATTCGAATGTATAGGCTTGTATTATTGCTCCGTTGTGTACATTCAGATAATTGATATATGCTGCGCTTTCATCTTCATCGTAGCTATACACATCTATATTATAATTTATATTGCTTACGACGGTCGATTTATTTTTGAAGTTTTCTACAAGCAAATATTTTTCTTTCAATTTATTCGCTTCTTCAAATTCCTGATTCTCGGCAAGATCGAGCATTTTTGCATATATCTCATCACTTACGAGATTTGTATTTCCTTTCAGTATCTCTTTTATCGACTCTACATTTTTTATATAATTTTCAGACGTCTGTAATCCTATGCATGGGCCAAGGCATCTTTTTATATGATATTCCAGACAAACCTTATATTTTCCCTCTGCGATTTTCTCAGGGGTTAGATTTAGTGAGCATGTGCGGATAGGATATAATTTATGGACAAATTCCAAAAGAGTTTTTACGCTTAATACATTTGTATAAGGGCCAAAGTATTGTGAGCCGTCTTTCGAGATTTTTCTGGTGAGTTCTACTCTCGGGTAATATTCATTCCGGATAACAATTGACGGGTAAGATTTATCATCCTTGAGCATTACATTATAACGCGGCTGAAATTCTTTTATCAGATTGTTCTCGAGTAGGAGAGTGTCTTCTTCTGTGTCTACAATGATATATTTTATGTCCCGTATTTTGCTGACAAGTATTCTTGTCTTTGGACTATCGTGATTTTTTGTAAAGTATTGCGAAACCCTTTTTTTTAGATTTTTAGCCTTACCTACATATATAATAATCCCATTGTCATCAAAATATTGATAACAGCCGGGTTTTTCCGGAATGTTTTGTATTATATTTTTGAGGTATTCATTCATTTTTTATATAGAAAACTGTATCAAAGCCTTAATGTCTACATCTTTTGGGAATAGTGTCCGTCCTTTTAACTCTTCCAGCTCTATTATAAAATTCACATAAATATTTTTCACACCCATTCTTTTTACCAGATTATAGGCGGCAAACATGGTTCCTCCTGTTGCAAGCAGATCATCGTGTATGAGGACAACGTCATCTTCATATAACGAATCTTTATGGATTTGAATTTTATCCACGCCATATTCTTTCTCATATTCTTCTTCGAATACTTCTGCCGGAAGTTTGCCCGGTTTTCTGATCGGTACAAATCCTGCTCCAAGTTCGAGAGCCATTATCGGACCCATAATAAATCCTCTTGATTCTATACCTACTACTTTAGTGATACCTTTCCCTTTATATTCTTCCAGAAGAACATCTGTTAATATAGATAGAGATTCTTTAGTATTAAATAATGGTGTCACATCTTTAAACTGGATTCCGGGAATTGGAAAATCAGGGATGTTTCTTACTGTATTCCTTAAGAAAGTCAGCTTCTGCTCTTTTGTGAATTGCTCCATTTTTATTGTTAAATATTTATATGTTCCACGTGGAACATTCTTTTCTTGTTTTATAATTTTTCGTGTGTTCCACGTGGAACATCTTGTTTTATCTCCCCAAAAGTACCAATAATATTGAGATATCATTCGGTGAAACTCCCGGAATTCGACTTGCCTGAGCAATTGTTTCAGGATCTATTTTTGCTAGTTTTTGACGAGCTTCGGTGGAAAGAGAGAGTATGGCCTCATAATTAAATTTTCCTTTTATCTGGATGTTTTCGAGGCGGGAGATCTTATCTGCGATTAATTGCTCTCTCTTGATATAGCCGTCATACTTGATGATTATTTCGCAGGCCTCTTTGATCTCTTCTTTTCTGTTTGGGATCTTATCCAGCTCCGCTTTGAATGCAGGGACCAGCTCGGCTATGCTATCTATTGATACCTGCGGACGTGTAATTATATCTTTCAATTTCAACCCGTGCTTTAATGGGCTGGTGCCAAGTTTTTCCAATCCTTCATTTATGTATTCCGGCTTTAAGGAATAATTGGCGGTGAAATCGATGATCCTGTTCATCTCCTCTCTCTTCTGATTCAGGAGATCAATCCTTTCTCTCTTTGCCAATCCGATATTATGTCCTTTTTCGGTGAGGCGTGCATCGGCATCGTCTTGACGAAGCAGTATTCTATATTCCGCACGGGAGGTAAACATACGGTATGGTTCGTCAACGCCTTTGGTTACCAGATCGTCGATTAATACGCCGATGTATGCTTCGTCTCTTTTCAGGATGAATTCGTCTCCCCCTTGTGTTTTTATATGAGCGTTTATTCCCGCGATCAATCCCTGGCCGCCTGCTTCTTCATATCCGGTAGTGCCATTTATCTGTCCTGCGAAAAATAGGTTGTCGATTAGCTTCGTTTCCAACGTATGTTTTAGTTGTGTAGGATCGAAGAAGTCATATTCGATTGCATAACCGGGTCTGTAGATGTGTATATTTCTGAATGCCGGGATTCTTTGTAGTGCTTCAATTTGAGTATGGAGTGGGAGAGAGGACGAGAATCCATTTAAGTAATATTCTTGTGTGCTTTCTCCTTCCGGTTCCAGAAATAATTGATGCGAAGTTTTCTCCGCGAATGTTACAACTTTAGTTTCTATACTCGGGCAATAGCGTGGCCCTATACTTTTTATCTGTCCGTTGTAAAGGGGAGAATCATCCAATCTATCGCGTAAAGTGGAGTGTACTTCTTCGTTGGTGTAAGTAATCCAGCAACTAAGTTGTTTCAGTGTGCGGGGTGCGAAGTCGAGATATGAGAACTTGTGGAAATCATCATCTCCTTTTTGTTCTTCCATTAAACTAAAATCTACACTTCTTCCGTCTATTCTGGCGGGAGTACCTGTTTTCATCCTGTCGGTAGTAAATCCAAATTCCCTCAATTGTTCGGTAATTCCGAACGATGCCGGTTCTGAAACACGTCCTCCTCCGAGCTGTGTTTTGCCTATATGCATTAGTCCGTTCAGGAATGTGCCGTTTGTGAGAACTACCGATTTTGCCGAGAAGTTTACACCCATCGCGGTCTTTACACCTGTTGCCGTTTTGTTTTCTATAATCAGGGATGTTACAGTGTCCTGCCATACAAAAAGGTTATCGGTGTTCTCGATGATCCCTCTCCATTTAAGTATGAATTGCGCGCGGTCGCTTTGTGCCCGTGGACTCCACATGGCAGGGCCTTTCGATTTGTTCAGCATGCGGAATTGGATGGCAGTAGTATCCGTGACAATTCCCATCTGTCCGCCGAGGGCATCTATCTCCCGTACGATTTGTCCTTTTGCAATGCCACCTACTGCGGGGTTGCAACTCATCTGGGCGATTTTGTTCATGTCCATTGTTATCAGCAGGGTTTTGGATCCCATGTTGGCCGCAGCGGCCGCAGCTTCGCAGCCGGCATGACCTGCCCCGACAACAATTACGTCATATTTGAAGTTCATCTTTTTTTCTTTGGATAAAATTAATTAGGATGCAAAGTTAGTATTTTATTGTATTTTCTGCGATAATTACTTTATGCTTATGAATGCGCTGCTTTAGATATGATGGCTATTTAAATATTATTGGCATTTTCTATTGCCTGTTTAACTTTTTCGGGATCAGTCAGAAGCATGCTGTATTCTTCTTCGTTTGTAAAAAAAGGTGATTTGTATTGCATTCCTCCATTATACCTGCTTCGGAACGAGCCGTGAAATTCTTTCAAATCGGTAGCTCTAACCAGCTCGGAAATATTGTTCTCCGTAATTCCTCCACCGGGCATAATTATTATTCTATCGTTGGCCTGACTGATTAATTTCTTTAATATTTCTTTTCCTTCCGGTGCGGATTCCATCCCGCCTGATGTAAGTATGCGGTCACACCCTAGTTCTATGATATCTTCTAACGAACTGAACAAATCGCGGCATCTGTCAAAAGCCCGATGGAAAGTAATAGTCATACGATATCTATGCGCAATTTTCACTAATTCCTGATTGCGTTCTTTATCGATACTGCCATCTGTGTTTAATATTCCGAATACAACACCGTCGCATCCTGCTTTTCCACAGTGGTGTATATCCTGTTTCATTATTTCAAATTCTAAATCGCTATATAGAAAGTCTCCCTCACGCGGACGTATGAGTACATTTAATTGAATATCAATATATTGTCTTGTTTTTTCTATCTGTGATAGGGAAGGGGTAGTCCCTCCTTCGCTCAGATTATCACATAGTTCGACTCTGATTGCTCCTCCTTTTTGTCCATTTATAGCGGATTGTGTTGAATTGGCACAAACTTCAAGTGTAATCATATGATTTGGTGTGAATTAAATATTTAATATTCAGGTTTTTATCTGTTAATATATCCTTAATAAACGGATAGCTTTTTCAATAGATCTTCTCTTTTCAATTTTTTCAAAGACTTGATAATCTGAGGTCTATAATTTTTATCGTACCAGAAAAAGTACTGACGCTGAGCCAGTTTCTGTTCTTTGGTGCGTGCCGTATATACTTTTTCAAGCGTATATGGATGATAACCGGTATAATATATTTCTGTAGCCACTGTCATTGGCGAAGGTGTAAAGTCCTGAACCTGCTCCAGTTTAAAGCCCAAAGGCTTTGTCTCGGAGGCTAATTCTGCCATATCTATCTCTGTACAAGCCGGATGGGATGATATAAAATAAGGGATAAGCTGCTGTTTTAATCCGTTTTCGGAATTGATCTTATCGAATATTCTTTTAAATGTATGGAACTGCGAGAAACTCGGTTTACGCATACAATTAAGTACCTTGTCCGATGTATGTTCCGGAGCCACTTTCAGTCTGCCGGATACATGGTTTAATATCAGTTCCTTTGTATACTTCTCGGATATTTTGTTTAACCGGTCATCATCATTCCGGTGCAACAACATATCATAACGCACCCCACTGCCGATAAATGACTTCTTGATTTTGGGAAGTGCATCCACTGCTTTGTAAATATCCAAAAGGTGTGAGTGGTCTACATCGAGGTTTTTGCATATCTTCGGATGAATACACGAGGGCCGTTTGCATTTAGCGCAAATGTTTTCATCCCTGCCTTTCATTTTATACATGTTTGCCGAAGGGCCTCCCAGATCACTCAGATACCCCTTGAAATCAGGCATTTCCGTGATTTGTTTTACTTCGTTCAATATCGATTTTTTCGAACGGGAGGCAATGAATTTTCCCTGATGAGCCGAAATGGTACAAAAGGCGCATCCGCCGAAACACCCCCGGTGCATGTTTACCGAGAATTTTATCATTTCAAAAGCCGGGATGGTTTTTCCTTTGTATTTCGGATGGGGCAGGCGAGTATATGGCAGATCGAACGAGGCATCTATCTCTTTCTCAGACATGGGAGGGTAGGGAGGATTGATTATTACCGCCTTTTCATCGTATATCTGTATAATGCGAGAAGCATTCATCATATTCGATTGTTCTTCTACAATGCGGAAATTGCCTGCTTGTTTAAGTTTATCGGCAAGGCACTCTTCATGGGAAGCCAGATAAATATCCTTTCCATCCGGACGCTGTTTTAAAGCGTTTTTGGCGCATAGATATGCTGTTTGTGGTATATCACTCAATTCATCGAGAGATTTGCCGTTTTTGAGCTCCGAAACTATCTTTTTCAATGGATTCTCACCCATGCCATATACCAGCAGATCCGCTTTTGAGTCGATAAGTATAGATTTATATAATTTATCATCCCAGTAATCGTAGTGCGTTACCCTGCGCAACGAGGCCTCTATCCCCCCTAATAATACAGGTACATCGGGGAAAAGTTCTTTTAGTATATTGCAATAGACAATGGAGGCTCTGTCGGGGCGCATTCCCGCCTTTCCATCAGGCGTATAAGCATCGTCGGAACGCAGTCGCTTGTTGGCCGTATAGTGGTTTATCATCGAGTCCATTGCTCCGGCTGTTACTCCGAAGAAAAGGCGGGGTTTACCCAATTTTTTGAAGTCGCGCAGATCGTCCCGCCAGTTCGGTTGCGGAACAATGGCTACCTTCAGCCCTTCGGCTTCAAGCATGCGTCCTATGACAGCCGCACCAAAAGACGGGTGGTCTATATATACGTCTCCCGAGAAAAGGATAACATCCAGTTCATCCCATCCTCTGAGTTCCACTTCTTTTTTTGTGGTCGGTTGCCAGTCGGTCAGTCGGTATTCTTTCATAATCAGCCACAAAGGTATTGCTTTTTCCAGAGTTATGATTCAAATATGAGTATTCTTAACTTTTTAGTTCGTTGTTGAACATTTCCATTTATCTTTATCTCTTCCAAAATTAGTTATAGAAAGCCAAGAAATGTATATTGAACATCTACCACATCCATTTTTAAGCAGATATATTGAAACCTACTGGTCTTCAATAGATTTTGCAGAGAAAGAGGTTTGTCGGCGTGTATTGCCTGATGGTTGCGTAGATATTATATTTTCATTTCACCGGCAGTCTCTTCCCCACATTGTGGGTACTATGACTACTTTTCTGGAAGTAGAATATCTGGGAGAGGTCAGGTTTATTGGGATTCGTTTCAAACCGGGAGGAATAACGGCTTTTATCCGTGTGCCTGTAAACGAATTTACTGATTCGCGGGTCGAACTTTTTTCTACGGAATCGGTATTTGATAAATCTTTCAGTGAAGATATTCCCTGGGAAAGGAGTACAACAGATATTATCTCTTTTGTGGATAACTATTTATTAAGCCGGCTTCCTAAACTGTCTCTGTTGGATGAAAGGGTTGATTATGCCGTATCGCTGATAAAACAAGGCAAGGGAAATATACCGATACCGCTTATTGCAGAACAGGCCTGTCTGAGTAAACGGCAATTTGAACGCAGGTTTCTGGCCGGTATAGGAATCTCTCCAAAAGCATTCAGCCGTATTATCAAATTCAAGAATACTCATCATCTTTTAAAATCGGGGGCGAATCAAAGCCTTTTTGATCTGGCGGTCGACTGCGGTTATTATGACCATGCCCATCTGATAAAAGAGTTTAAACGGCTTTCGGGTTCTTTACCTTCGGAACTTTAAGATTGTCGTTTTTTTACACAAATACTATGGTCTGTATTCTCTACTTTTGGAAGTGATTTTCAAATATATAAACTTAAATATAGAGATATGGTACTAAATGATTCTACTCCGAACCTGATGGTCAGGAATGTTCGTCAGACAGTTGATTTTTATACAACAATCCTCGGTTTCAAACTTGTTGGTGCTGTTCCCGAATCGGGAAACGATTTGGTCTTTGCAATCGTACAGTCCGGAAATGTTATGTTTATGTTTCAGGAAGAAAACAGCCTGAAAGAAGAATATCCACAGCTTGCAAAATTTCCGCAGGGTGGGGGATTAACCTTCTACATTCATGTATCCGATATTCATGGGCTGTACGAAAAACTCAATGAAAAAGTCACTATTGCAAAAGAAATGCATGAGACATTCTATGGATCTACCGATTTCGCAATTGAGGACTGTAACGGTTATATTCTGACTTTTTCTCAGGAAAATACAAAATAGGGTAGGTTTTTCTTAAATAATAGCCCAAGAAATTCGTTTTATCAAGAGTTAACAAAAACATTGTATATTTGTAAAACGTTAATATTCTTGATGAGAAAACTTGCACTTATATCTTTTGTCTTTATCCTGGCGGCATGTAATACTACCAAGAACATACCGGAAGGGCGCTATCTGTTGGATAGTTATCAGATCAAGCATGATACTAAAAATGCTACGGCTGATTTGGAAGATTTCGTTCGTCAGCAGCCTAACACGAGTCTTCCTCTGCTTGGAAAAGTCCGTCTGGGTATATATAATATGGCCGGACAGGATACAAGTAAGTGGATAAACCGTACTATACAAAAGCTGGGACAAGCGCCGGTCTTGTATAGTGCATCGCAGACAATCATGTCGCAAAATCAGTTGAAGAAGCAACTGAATAACCAGGGCTATCTGAATGCTGAAGCCGATACTACCCTGAAAGTGAAAGGGAAGAAAATGTCTGTTACCTATAATCTGAAAGGCGGTATTCCATATCGTGTACGTAACTATACGCACCAGATAGGCGATACGACTATGGCCCGTATTATGGGAAAGATACCTATCGAGCCATTACTCAAAAAAGGTGATATGTTCGACATGGGCATGTTGGAAGAAGAACGCTTGCGGATAAATACCATTATGCGTAATGTAGGCTATTCTACTTTCTCCAAAGAGTATGTATATTTCCGGGCCGATACTACACTTAATTCGCATGAAGTGGATTTGTATCTCGATATTTATCCGAATAAGGATAGTTTGCCTTATCCCCGATATAAACTGAATAATATTACGATTATTTCAGGGGTCAATTCTGTTGATAATGTATCAGGTTCCGGAGGGCAGATAAATACTAACCGATGGTTTTACAGGAATGCAGATACAACGGATTATTATGGGACTAAGATAATACGTGGCAGAAATAAGTTCCTGCGAAATTCTGCCGTGTTGCGTAATAATTATCTGAAGAAAGGGGCATATTATTCCGATTACAATATAACCCGTACATACGAGGCCTACACGAATATGGAGGCTATTAAGCAGGTAAATATTACTACCCAGCCTTCGCGCGAAGACAGTACACACCTGCTGGACGCCACAATCATACTGCTTCCCGCCAATGCTCACTGGTTTAAGGCCGGGCTGGACGGGACGAATACCGCCGGAGATATAGGTATTGCTCCAAGTATTTCATACCAGCATCAGAACTTATTTAACGGATCGGAGCAATTGAGTATCAAACTAAAAGGCGCTTATGAGTTCATCGCCGGAGACAAAAGCGGGGATGTGATGAACAGCAACTTCTATGAGTACGGAATAGAAACGGGCCTTACCTTCCCTCAATTTCTTTTCCCCTGGCTGAAGAAAAGCTGGAGAGAACTGCCATCTTCCAGTACACGGTTTACTGTAGGGCTGAATAACCAGCACAGACAGGAATATACCCGTCAGTTTTTTAACTTAGGCGTAAATTATAGCTGGAATACATATAAGAACAGACTGCGTCACGGTCTGGACTTACTCGATGTAAACTATATCCGTATGCCGTGGGTGTCAGATTATTTCCAGAAGAATTACCTTGACTCTACTAATAATGTCTTGTTGAGAGAGAGTTATAGCGACAAGCTGGTGGCACGTACCGCCTATACGGTTACTTTGGTCAACGGACGCCGATTCACGGGGCTGTATCCTACCTATTCATTGCGGATGTCGATAGAAGTCGCGGGAGCTTTACCACGTTTGGCAACAACAATAGGCGGGGCAAAAGAGAATGAATTCGGAGAAAAGATGATATTAGGCGTGGCATATGCAGAGTATGTGAAAGGAAGTATAGATTATGCCCATACCTTCTATTTCTCTAAGAAACATTCTGTAGCTTATCACCTGGGACTGGGGCTTGCGCAGCCTTACGGTAATTCCGGAATCCTGCCTTTCGAACGGCGTTTTTTCTCGGGAGGAGCCAACAGTGTAAGGGGATGGAGTACCCGCTCACTGGGGCCAGGTTCATATAAACGTCAGGGAAACAGCGACTTTGTAAACCAGGCCGGAGATATGAAGCTCGAACTTAGTATCGAAAACAGGATGAAGATAACCGATCTTTTCGAATTTGCCCAATTCATCGATGCCGGAAATATATGGACATTAATCGACTATGAGGAGCAGCCGGGAGGACAATTCAAATTCAAATCGTTCTATAAAGAAATAGGCCTGTCTTATGGGATCGGTTTACGAATGGATTTAAGTTTCCTGCTTCTTCGTTTCGATGCGGGGATGAAAGCCTATGACCCGGGGAGGGACCAGTCGGATCGTTTTATTCTTTTCAAGCCAAGGCTGAATAATATGGCATGGCACTTTGGGATAGGATATCCATTCTGATTTGTAGTAAACAGTCTTTAGTTAATATCTTGTATTTTATTACTCTCTTTGAATAGAAACATAAATTTTCAAAGAGATGATAGCTGTCTGTGCATAGATAGTTTATAAAGAAATTATATTTATTTCTGAGAATTTCGGATATTTTAGATTCCTTTAAATTAGCCAACTAAGATAATGCGCTTATTTTTTCGTAATTTTGTATCCATTTTTTGAAGAGATTATGTCAGAAGAGAAAAATATATTTATAAAAGGTGCACGGGTAAACAATCTGAAAAACATTGATGTAGAGATTCCCCGAAATAAATTTGTGGTAATTACAGGACTATCCGGTTCGGGTAAGTCTTCGCTTGCATTCGATACGCTCTATGCAGAAGGCCAACGCCGCTATGTGGAAAGTTTATCGTCGTATGCCCGTCAGTTCCTAGGCCGTATGAATAAGCCCGAAAGCGACTATATCAAAGGCATTCCGCCGGCTATTGCTATCGAGCAACGGGTAAGCGCCCGTAACCCGCGTTCCACAGTAGGTACCTCGACAGAAATATATGAATATTTGCGATTGCTTTTTGCCCGTATAGGGAAGACTATTTCTCCCGTATCGGGGCAAGAGGTGAAGAAGCATCAGGTGAGCGATATTGTCGAAAAGATGCAATCATATCCGGAGGAAACGCGTCTAGCCATTCTGACTAAAATAATTCTCCGCGACGGTAGGTCTTTGAATGAACAACTCGAAATTTTACAGAAGGAAGGTTTCTCAAGAGTAGAGATATCCGGTAAATTTGAACGGATTGAGGATGTTCTGGCATCCAAGACCAAATATAAAGCGGACGAATTACTTCTGCTTATCGATCGTCTTACCTGCGATAAAGATGCCGCCAACATCAGCCGTTTCTCAGAATCCATAGAAACCGCTTTCTTCGAAGGAGAGGGTGATTGTGTGATCCGTTTCTATATAGGGGATAAAGTTGAGAGTTTCGACTTTTCGAGACATTTCGAGGCTGATGGCATTCAGTTTGAAGAACCGTCCGACCTGATGTTCAGCTTCAACAGCCCTGTAGGAGCTTGCCCCGTTTGTGAAGGCTTTGGCCGTGTGATGGGGATAGATGAAGACCTTGTGGTTCCCAATAAAAGCCTGTCGGTATATGAAGACGCCGTAGTCTGCTGGAAAGGCGAAAAGATGAGTGAATGGAAAATGGAGTTTATTCATGCCGCCTCTAAGCATAATTTTCCGGTTCACCGTCCTTATTTCGAATTATCGGATAGCGAACGTGATTTGCTCTGGCATGGTGCGAGAGGCTTGCACGGCATAGACGATTTCTTCAAAATGGTGGAAGAAAACCAGTATAAGATACAATACCGTGTAATGCTTGCCCGTTACCGGGGAAAAACGACTTGTCCGGCTTGCAAAGGTTCGCGGCTTAAACCTCAGGCATTGTACGTAAAAGTAGGCGGTAAAACCATTGCCGACCTCGTATTGATGCCTATATCCGAACTGAAAGTATTTTTCGATTCCCTTGATTTGAATGAAACAGATGCAGCTATCGCTAAGCGTCTGTTAACCGATATAAATATCCGTATCCTGTATCTTATGAATGTCGGGTTGGGATATCTTACTTTAAATCGTTTGTCGAATTCCCTCTCCGGAGGAGAGAGCCAGCGTATAAACCTGGCTACATCGCTGGGAAGCAGTCTTGTGGGGTCGCTCTATATATTGGATGAACCGAGTATCGGATTACACTCTCGTGATACCGATTTATTGATCAATGTCTTGCAGGAATTGAAAGCTATTGGTAATACTGTGGTTGTGGTAGAGCATGACGAAGAGATAATACGTGCCGCCGACTATATTATCGACATAGGTCCTAAAGCCGGACGATTAGGCGGTGAGATCGTATATCAGGGAGATGTGGCCGGCCTGCAGAAGCATACCGAAAGTTATACTGTCCGCTATCTGAATGGAGAAGAAAAGATAGATGTTCCCAAAGTAAGGCGCAAATGGAATAACTTCATAGAGATAAAAGGCGCACGGCAAAATAATCTGAAAAATATCGACGTGAAGTTCCCGCTAAATGTGATGACCGTGGTAACAGGTGTCAGCGGTTCGGGTAAATCCTCATTGGTATGTGATGTTTTCTATACTGCCTTGGAGCGCCATTATAAAGGAAAGGGTGATCAGATAGTGCAATACAATGGGCTTGAAGGTGATCTGAAGCTGATAAAGGACATAGAGATGGTAGATCAGAACGCCATTGGACGTTCGTCCCGTTCCAATCCTGTGACCTATATAAAGGCTTATGATGAGATCCGCAAGTTATTTGCAGAGCAACCTCTGGCAAAACAATTGCATTTTACTCCGGCTTTCTTCTCCTTCAATGTAGAAGGCGGAAGATGTGAAGAATGCGCAGGAGAAGGTAAGATACTCGTTGAAATGCAGTTTATGGCTGATGTACTGCTCGAATGTGAGGTATGCAAAGGAAGACGTTTCAAGCAGGATGTTTTGGATGTGCAATACAGAGGTGTAAGTATCCACGATGTGTTGGAAATGACAATAGATCAGGCTATCGAGTTCTTTGAAGAAGGAAAAGGCAACACGGAAAAGAAAATAGTAAAACGCTTGAAACCATTGCAGGATGTAGGTCTGGGATACGTAAAATTGGGACAGTCGTCATCATCTTTATCAGGAGGAGAAAACCAACGTGTAAAACTGGCGTTCCACCTTGTGGACGAGAAGCCTGAGCCTACTCTCTTTATATTCGATGAACCTACTACGGGATTGCATTTCCACGATATAAAAACCCTGTTGAAAGCGTTCGATTCTCTGATAAAAAGGGGACATACCATTGTTATCATCGAGCATAACATGGATGTTATCAAATGTGCCGATCATATTATCGATATAGGCCCCGAAGGAGGAAAAGAAGGCGGTTATGTGGTCTGTGAAGGTACTCCTGAGAAGATTGCCAAATGTGAGAAGTCGTATACTGGGAAGTTTTTAAAAGAGAAACTTTAAACACTTTCCAATAACAATTCATATAATCTGAACCATTTCAGATGTTCATATCCCAGTTGTAAATCGACCGTGGCTATATATGTATAGCCCAGTTTTTCATATAATGATATGGCTGCTGTATTGTTAACAGAGACATCCAACCGGATTGATCTCATTTTCAGCCGAATTGCATATTCCTTTGCAAAAGTCATAAGCTTAAACGCCACACCTTTTTGCATAAAATGCGGATGCACTACAAGAGTGTGTACTACAAATACATCTTTGTAATCCGCAGATACATTCCAGTCCGCTTCTTTATAGGCGGTTTCCTGCTTATGGTTCAGAATAATGCTGCCGGCTATCCTGCCGGCGGTTTTTAAAACAAACAGGCTCTCGTCTTCAATACCTTCAAGTGCTGTTTGCCGTATAGGGTAAATATGTTTGATCCAACCGGGATAATTAATGTTCGATTCCAGATAATCATTCAGATCATTGTATAGGTCTTCCAGTTCATCTATGTCGTTTATTGTCCCTTTTTCTATAATCATGCGCCTCTTCAACTTTAGAACCCACGTTGCCTCATGGCCTCAAAGGTGAGAACGGCAGTGGAAACGGAGACATTCAGCGAATCTATTTTTCCCCGCATCGGTATTTTTATCCTTGCGTCCGCGTTGGTGAGCCAGAAATCAGTCAGTCCGTCCGCTTCCGTACCCATTACTATCGCTGATGGAATAGAAAAATCCGTATCCTGATACCATTGCGAAGCCTGCAATTCGGCGGCAAACGATTTTATCTTCTTATGCCGGAGGAAATCCAACGCATCCCGTGATGAACATACAGCCGTTTTCACGGTGAAAAGGCAGCCTACACTGGAACGTATAGCATTGGGATTGTACAGGTCGGTGGCCGGGTCGCAGATGATGACGGCATCAGCCTGCGCCGCGTCGGCCGTGCGGAGTATTGCCCCCAGGTTACCGGGTTTTTCTACCGCTTCAAGTATGATGATAAATGGGTTTTCAGATAGTTGCAGATCTTTTAAAGTATGGTTTTTCGGTACGGCAAGAGTCAGTAGTCCGTCCGAACCTTCACGGTATGCAATTTTTTCGAACACTGCCTCCGATACTTCAAACAGTTTGTTTTCACCGATAGAATCCAGAACATCCGGATAATTCGTCTTCCGGAATAATTCCGGGCAGACATATACCGAATTTATCTCATAATCAGCCGTCGTGGCTAGGCTCAGTTCCCTTGCTCCTTCTATCAGGAAGAGGTTTTGTTCCTTGCGCTCTTTGCTTTTTGCGAGTTTTACAATATTCTTTATTCTTGGGTTTTGCAGGCTGGTTATTTTTTCCATTTGTTTCTTACATCCTTTTCATTTTTAACCGGGTTGCCATAAAAGGCAAAGACAAAAATAACAACTAAGGCGGTTATTTTGTACCTTTGTGGCGGAAAAATCAAAATTAAGGAGATTTATGAGATATATGTGGATACTTTCAATCGGTATTCTATCTATGATAAGTTGTAGTTCGAAAGGGCAAAGCGATGAGGAAAAGCCATCGGCGGAAGTAAGGAAATATAGTCGCTTTAACGGGAATTACAATAAAACGTTTGCCGATTTGCAGGATGTCCAGATTGAAGCCGCCATCGCAAACGGGGTAGGCCCCCTGGTTTCCAGAGCTGATACTGCCTTGTATGAAGGACAATTGGTACGCATACCGAACGAACTGGATATATACAAGGTGGATAAGCTGAAACACTCGATGCCTTTCCTCGTACCGAAAGCGGCAACCTTGTTGTCGGATATCTGCCTTAATTTCAGGGATTCGCTTATCAGCAAAAAAATGGTCTTATATAAGCCGATTGTTACCAGTATTACACGTACGGATGACGATGTAAAAGGGCTCTCAAGGCGTAACCGGAATACGAGCGACAACTCGACACACCGCTATGCCACGACATTCGATATTGCCTGGACACGCTTCGAGAAAGTAAATCCATCAGATCTGCGTACTCTCGACGATGGCAGGCTAAAAGCTGTACTGGGGCAAGTCCTCCACGACCTGCGGCAACGTGACAGATGTTATGTGAAGCACGAAAGAAAACAGTCTTGTTTTCATATAACGGTAAGATAAAATCAATTAGAAAATTTGCCAATTAGCATATTAGCAAATGTTTAAAATCAAAATCCTTACAATTTGCTAATTTTCGAATCTGCTAATTCGCTAATTAATGAATAATGAAACGTTACTTCATATATTTATCATACAACGGGGAAAAGTATTGTGGATGGCAGATACAGCCTAATGGCGTATCGGTACAGGAAACAATAGAAAAAGCGTTGTCCACCTTGCTGCGTATGCCGGTATCTATTGTGGGTGCCGGGCGTACCGATGCGGGTGTACATGCCCGTATGATGACAGCGCATTTCGACAGCGAACAGGAAATTACGGATCTGTTATTGCTGGCAAATAAGCTGAACAGCCTCTTACCAAAAGATATTGCCATACAAAAAATAGTAGAAGTAAAGCCGGATGCCCACGCCCGTTTCGATGCTGAATCGAGGCTGTACAGATATTATATTACAACCGATAAAGATCCCTTTCTGCATCATCTGAAATATAAGATATACGGAAATCCGGATATAGAAATAATGAATGCCTGCGCAAAGGTATTATTCGATTACGAGGATTTTACCAGCTTCAGCAAGTTGCATACCGATGTGAAAACGAATAACTGCACGATTATGCTTGCCCGGTGGGAACAGGCCGGGAACGATTATATATTCACCATCAAGGCGAACCGTTTTTTGCGTAATATGGTACGTTCCATCGTGGGAACACTGCTTGAAGCCGGACGGGGAAAGATAACCACAGATGATTTCCGGCGCATTATTGAAGCTAAAGACAGGTGTAAAGCCGGGACTTCTGTTCCGGGACATGCCCTCTTTCTGGAAGAAATAGAATATAATAACGATATATTTAACAACGATGAGGATATCTAACCTTTTAAGTGGCAGAACACTGCGTAGATTTATGGAAAGTGAGAAGTCGGGAGGACTTACTCTCATCGTATGCACATTAATATCGATACTGCTCGCCAACTCCAGTATTGGGGCAGGTTATCGTGGTATATGGGATTTTCATGCAGGCAGCCATACTGTCGCAGAATGGATAAACGACGGATTGATGGCTATCTTCTTCCTTTTGGTAGGATTGGAACTGATCCAGGAAATTTATGAAGGTGAGTTGTCGAATATAAAAAGGGCCATGCTGCCTATTTCGGGGGCATTGGGAGGGATGTTGATCCCCGCAGCAATATATATGTCCCTCAACTTCGGAACGGATACACACGCCGGATTTGGGATACCTATGGCAACGGATATTGCTTTCGCTCTTGGTGTACTGTCTTTGCTTGGCAACCGCGTACCTGTTTCGCTGAAAGTATTTCTTACCGCTCTGGCGGTTATCGACGATTTGGGGGCTATCATTGTTATCGCCATATTTTACACTACGTCACTGGCATGGGTGTACCTGATTATCGCATTGGGTATGTTTGTATTATTGCTCACCCTGAATAAGAAATTCAAAGTAACCAATCTTATCCCTTATCTTATAGGCGGTGCCATTATGTGGTACTGTATGCTTCATTCGGGTGTGCATGCGACTATTGCTGGGGTATTGCTCGCCATAACAATCCCGTTCAGGAGAGGGGATGCGAAATGCCTGTCCAACAGGATGCAGCATGCTTTGCATTATCCGGTCGCATTCTTCGTATTACCAGTATTTGCTTTAGCAAATACAGCTATGGTAATAGAGGGTAACTGGGACCAGTCGGTAGGAGAGCCGTTCGCAATGGGTATTCTCCTAGGCCTGATTGTCGGTAAACCTTTAGGTATAACGTTATTCAGCTTTATCTCGGTGAAAACAGGCTTATGCGCACTTCCCAGAGGTGTGAACTGGAAAGCATTGCTCGGAGCAGGTATGCTGGGAGGTATAGGATTCACTATGTCTATATTTATTACTTTACTGGCATTCAAAGGAAATGTGCATTATATCAATGAGTCGAAATTGATGATATTATTGGCGTCTCTGGCATCGGGAATTATTGGTTATGCATGGTTGAGTAATGTGTTGAAGAAAGAAAAGGGATAAAGCAATGGGGGTAACAATACACTATGAAGGAAAGTTGAAATCTGCAAATGATTTTAATGATGTAATAGAAATAATACAGGAATTTTCGGAGTTTAATAATATGTCATACTCTGTCTTTGAGGAAAGCAAGAAATTATTAAAGCGTGTAAAAGATGAACAGGAATGGGATTATGTAAGCTCTGTGAAAGGAATAAGACTTCAACCTCATGAAAATACAGATCCTCTTATTTTCGAATTTGATGAAAATTATTATATACAAGATTATTGCAAAACGCAGTTTGCCGATATAGATATCCATATAAAAATAATATCCGTATTGCGAAAAATAGCTCCTCATTTCGAAGACCTGATCGTAATAGATGAAGGAGAATATTGGGATACTTCAGACAAAGAATATCTGCAGCAACTTATTGATGATTGCTTTGATAAAATAAATGAAGTAAAATCACAAAATATTAATATGGAAGGTCCATTCCGTATAAAGTCGAGAAGGATTATTGATCTAATGGAGAATTAAATTATATGTGGTTAGCGCTTGCTTTTGTTTCGGCATTCTTTCTCGGATGCTATGATATATGTAAAAAGAAGTCGGTTGACGGAAATGCTGTCATACCTGTATTGTTTCTCAATACGCTGTTTTGCTCCCTGCTGCTCTTGCCCCTTGTCCTTATATCCAAAGTTTCGCCCGATACGTTAAGCGGTACGATAGGATATGTGCCATCCGTTTCCCTTGAAACCCACGGGTATATCTTTATAAAATCGGTCATTGTCCTCACCTCATGGATATTCGGATATTTTGCCATAAAACATCTGCCTCTGACCATCACAGGTCCGATAAATGCCACTCGCCCCGTAATGACACTGCTTGGCGCGCTGTTTATATTCGGTGAGCGTTTGAACTTATTCCAGTGGATAGGGGTAATTATAACCATTATCTCCTTCTTCCTGCTTTCTCTTTCGGGTAAAAAGGAAGGGATCAGCTTCCATAAGAATAAATGGATATTCTTCATGGTTCTGGCTTCTGTAGCCGGGGCTGTGAGCGGCCTCTACGATAAGTTCCTGATGCAGCAGTTCAGTTCTACTGCGGTTCAGTACTGGTTCAATACATACCAGTGCCTGCTGATGCTGATAGTTCTTCTTACGCTGTGGTATCCTAAACGGGAGAAAACGACTCTGTTCAAGTGGAAATGGAGTATAATCCTTGTGTCTGTATTCCTTACCATTGCCGATTTTGTCTATTTCTATGCATTGACAGACTCTGATGCCATGATCTCGATCGTATCCATGGTAAGGCGCAGCAGTGTACTGGTATCATTTGCCGGAGGAGTACTGTTCTTCCATGAAAAAAACTTAAAAGGAAAAGCTATAGACCTCGTTTTAATAATTGTAGCGATGTTTTTCCTATATTTGGGGACTAAATAAAAACAGTCAGCAGTTATCAGTTAACAATATATATAATGAAAAAAATAGTATTCACAATAGCCTTTATTATAACGAGTGTAATCTCTCTTCCGGCGCAGGAAATAGGCAGTATATTCCTTACTATGCCTGAGAATATTATCTTCGGACTCGAGGCTGCCCAGAAAGATTTGCTTGTTTCCAATCCAGGCGATACAACAGAAATAAAAATTGACAGGGAAACATACGGAGAAGTAAAGAGGCTGGCCATGTCGTCCGATTTTATTTCATTACAGACCTCGGAAGTGGGTACAACACAGATAAAGCTGCTACCGTTGATAAACGATTCCAAGATCGTATGTGTTGTCAAAACCGTATGCGGAAAGGATAGCCTTTGCGATAGCCAGATACAGTTCTATACAACGAAATGGCTACCGATCAATCAGGGAGACCTGTTTCCGAAAAGAGATAAAAACTGGTTTATAAAAGCCGATGCAGACCGGGATACACAGGATTTTAAGAATGCTTATGCGGCTCTGGATATGAATCCGATGAAGATAACCTTGTCTTCTGCCGATAATTCTTTGACACTGGTATATGAAATTAAAAAGTATCTGTCGGAAGAAGATTATAAGAAGATAGAGCCATATCTGATTGAAGATCCTAAGATATTTAACTGGGATAAGTCATCGTATAAATAGGAAGCATTACCGAATTAGTATTCTCAATATACAAAAATAAAGAGGGCGGATATTTTATACATCCGCCCTCTTTATTTTTTATAATCTGGAATATCTATCCCTCGTTTCCTGCCACGATATCCTCATACTCAGGATGGCGCTGTATATATACTTTTGTATAAGGGCAGATTGGACGTACCTTATAGCCGTTGTCCCGGATATAATCGAGCAATGTCCTGGTCAGAGCGCCTGCGATACCCCGCCCTTCCAGTTGAGGGGGAACTTCGGTATGCGTCACTAGAAAAACATTATCCCTCTTCCTGTAATCTACAAGGGACAAGAGACCTTCCACTTCTGTTTCGAAGCGGCTTTTTTCTTCGTTATGTATGATGTTATATTCCATGACTATAATTTTTTATAATTACATATATTGCTGACCGATTGCAGCCAACAGATTAATTTCCTCCGAAGCTGAAGTTTACAGGTATATACATCGGTGATGCCACAGGAGTATTGCCGATCATAAATGTCGGTTTGAGCTGTAGTGATACATTCGATTTCTTAGAACCGATACCCAGAAAGTTTTTGGCAATCTCTGTTACAGCGTCTTTCGAGTTATTCTTCATCAATTTCGCCAGATCTACACCGATAGTAAGCGGCAATGTCTGGGTCTGTCCCGAGGCAATATTCAGGGTCTGGTT
>QMCD01000868.1_pt1 | contig 20063 bp, 23 predicted proteins | sample 1821841 | NCBI WGS metagenome assembly QMCD01 (sample SAMN01991225, study PRJNA193472) | Termite gut metagenome, whole genome shotgun sequencing project. | isolation source: worker | host: Macrotermes natalensis
TAGTCGCGGTCCTGTTTGGTCTGTTCTCGTCCGGCACTTAAATAGTCGCAGAACTTGCGGAACTGATCTTTATAACCCTTGAAGAACTCTTTGTTGAGTTGCTCGACCGAGAAGGCCTCATGGATAACATCCTTCGATGCACCTTTCGATTTAATTAACTCGAAGTTTTTGATGGGGGTGCGATAGGTCTGGCCCGGGTCACCGAAAACGTAGGTAAATCGTTTTGGGGCGGTCTTCTCGCCTTTGATGTCACAGATAAACGACAATCGCCATTGCTTGTCGTTGTAATAGACCACAAGGGCGGCATCGTAGACGTATTTTATCTCTCGCTCTACCAATCCTCGGAGGCCGACCCTGTTCATCGGGATATTGTGCCCCTCCTTGATCTCGAATTGGAACAGTCCAATTGTATATTTGTCGGGCGTAACGATCTCGCCCAAGTCATAGCCCTGAACCTTCGCATTATCCCCGTTGTCGAGTTCGCGCAGCCTTGGTTCATGATACAGTTTGTTAGCTCCGAACACATCCAAGAGCAAGGTTTTCCAAATCTCGGGATCGAACGGACGCCGAAAAACCTCCCGTAACTCCTCTCTGTCGATCTTTTGCGAAAAATCCATGTGGCTATTCTTTGGGGTCTATAAAACTTTCGGATATGATGATGCGTGGCAGAATATCGTTCTCCTCTTTGATGGAAACAGGTTTCGAGCGATGGTATTTGGCCACAAATCGGCGAATCTCCGCTTCGTAGTCGATTTTGCTATCCACATCCCTTTTGCGCTGGCGCACCAGGCGTAAAAGATCTCGGGTTAGGCGCTGGTAGGTGCCGTGCTCGACGTATTTCTGCAAAATCTTCACGTTTTCGGCATAGCTTCCCTCGGCATGGCGAGCGAGTTCGCCCAACATTTTGAGAATCAATCCCGTGTTTTTATCGTTTCCGATGGAAGCTTTCGTGTCGTCGTCCAGCATTTTCGTCACATCGTTGTCGAACTTTCCCTGCGCCATCGAGACCTGTTGCCAGTGATTCTCCGGCACAGTATAACCCGGCTCGTCGGGTTTAGCTCGGAAATACTCCGCTGCCTGGAGAAAATCGATGTCCGTTACCGTTTTGTCTTTGATCAGATAGAATTCCCGTTTGAACGACGAGGAGATGTAGGCAAGGCTCGTATTTGATTGGAGCGATGTTTTGCTCTCCTTCAATGTGCGGGCCGTACGGGATTTGTAGGGCAATGATTTGATCCGATAGTACGTGTCGGGGTCATCGACAAAAAGTGCACGCACCTCCCGCTGGAGTGCGAGCGTGCGATCCACATTGTCGTCGATATTTTTGTTAAACAGCTCGAACTGCCCGACGATCTCTTCGCGGGAGTAGATCTGGGAATCCTCGCCGTATGCCGAATGGAAGCCCTGCAACTTCACCACCGCGTTTTTATAGAGGCGAATCTGCGCATCGCCCTCCGCCGAGGGGTAGAACATATAGTTGATGATCTTGCCCGCCTTGCTGCCTATACGATTGACACGACCTATACGCTGCATCAGGCGTGTGGCATTCCACGGAGTGTCGTAATTGACGATGATATTCGCCCGGTGCAGGTTCACACCCTCGGCCAGCACGTCGGTTGAGATGATGATTTGGTAATCGTCTTTTTGTGTTTTGTAGTTTGCATCGAAGTTCGCCTGAATATCATCGAATAGCTTCTTGCGATCGTCCGACGATACGGCGAGAATATCCTTGCGTCCGAGTCGTTTTTGTAGTTGATCCAGCAGATAGGCGATCGTGTCCTTGCTCTCCGAGAACACGACGAGTTTTTTGGTCGGGTTGAGTTTTGGATCGAAAATCTCGCCTTCGAGCAGCCGCACGAACTCATCCAACTTCGGATCTTGATCCTTTATCGCCTCCCAGCGCCGAATCAATTCATCGAGAATGGCGACATCTGAGCGAAGGTTGTCGAGAAATTCCGGCTTAAAGTCGGTGCGTTTGTAGACGAAATGATCCCTCGGAATGCCGAATTTGTCGATACCTCTTTCGATGATCTCTTCCAAGTCAAAATCTTGCGCTTGCAGTTCCTTGACCCTCAACTCCGGCAGGATAACAACTGTGTCTTTATCGAACATGTCGATCATCCCCTGGGTGGCATTACGCAAGTTGTGCAACGATCGACGAAGGGCAAAAAAGCTACTCTCCAATCGCTTTACCATATGGGTACGATAGATTGAGGCCAATGATTGCGATGTCTGCTCCGCGCCGGGATAACGAACATCTCGATCGGAAATCGTCAAGGCCTCAATGGCACGGTAACGCGAATATTTGATCTCTTCGGTCAGAAGCCGCATCGTGTCTCCGAACAGCGTTTTCAGGTCGGACGGGAGCACATATTCTACTTGGCGAGGCATCTCGATTTCGGGGAACTCGATCTTCTGCTCCTCGAGGTCAGCACGGTATTCATCGTCGTTTTTGATGTTGTTGCGCGTACGCCGAACCGTTACCTTGTCGATGACCTTGTTGCGAATCTCATTATACAAGGCATCCACCGCAGCGACGTCCACCATCTCATTTTTGGAGCTCATGATCGACTTATACTGCTTGATCCAGCGAGAAAATTCTTCGTGGAGATTCGGAATGCCGTCAATGGTGCAGTTTCGTTTGTCCTGGAACAGCAACAGCAGGTTGTACAGGTCGTCCGGGCGGTTGTTCAATGGAGTCGCCGAAATCAGCATCACATTTTTTCGTTTCCCCGGAACACCGCCCTCGTTGATACGTTCGGCTTTGCAAATTCGCTGAAGCGAGTCGTACATCCCCGATGTGTCGCCACGGAAACGGTGCGCCTCGTCGACAAGGATCAAGTCGTATTCCTCTTCAGGCGGGTAGTTGTCACGCCCTTCGAGGATTTTGTCGAGGCTGCCACAGGGAATAAATCGCGTATTGCGCTCAATGCCAAACTGTTTGAAGGTCTCCTTCCAGTTTCCTGCGAGCGCGGGCGGATAGATCACCAGTACTTTCGTATTACGAATGCCGTTCTCTTCGATAAAACGCTTCGCGATCATCGTTGCCACGACCGTTTTTCCGAGACCCACCACATCGGCAAGAAAAAAACCATTGTTTTTCAAGAGTTTTTGATAACCGTCCTTCACGGCATCGTCTTGGTATTTCAGCTTTTTGAATCCCTCCGGCATATCGAGCGAGAAGTTATCCTCAACCTGTCCATCGAAGTTGTCGATCAACATCTTCATGTACAGCTCATACGGCGTGGGATTTTGGCCGAGATAGGTTTTCTTACGATACCCGTCGATATCCTCGAATGTGATCGGTTCACCCTGTTTCCACAGCTTGTCGAACTCCTCTTTGCAGAATGCCACGTCGTCGTAATCTTTCATCGACACGTTCAACTCGTACCGTGGTGCTTTGGTCAGCCCGAGCCCCGATTCCGAAAGATTGCTCGATCCCATGATGACCCAGCCGTCGGAGTGTTTGGTGTGTTTCTCTGGCAGAAATAGATAGAACTTGGCGTGGAGATCGCGCGTAGGGTGGATTTTCAGTTCAACCCGACCGGCCTCTATGTCGTCGACCAACAACAAAATACCCTCCTCAATGTCCTTGTAATACCCTGCATCGCGCACATCGTTCAAAAAATCCTGCTTGTAGCGCTCCTTCGCCTCATCGACAATTTCCGGCGTATTGAGAAACATCATCGTCCTGTTATGCTTGCGGTAGATGTTGTCGATGTTGATGCCGATCAGTATCTGAATCTTGGGCGGATTCTCCATCGTCTGGAACTCCTTGCGGATTTTGAAATAGCCCGACGACCGGAAATAGCCCACGACCGCATGAAAACTATGTAGCCCGAGCATCTCCTGAATAATGCCGCTGAACTTGCTGTATAGGGTGTTTTTACCCTCGTTGGTGAAAAACTTCGAGTCTGCCATCGCGATTTCGATATATCTGCCAAAATTAGCAAAAATATCCCCACGCGGGCAAGGATTTCACGAGTTTATTTGCAGAGTGGCGGATAAGGGGCAGGAGTGGGCAATTTTCGCGATTGTATTGCGCCATAAATTTACTCGACTTCAAAACTCTCGGTTTTGAGGTTGCAGTAGTATCGTCCCGAAACAGCGGTGAAACGCAGGATGCAATAGTCGGGGTCGGATATGCCGCCGGGATAATAAATCTTGTCGCCCGCGCGCCACATGGCGCGTTTTGTGGCCTCGTTTTCGAGTACCTCCATTGTGCCGATGAGCATTACACCCTGGTATTTCAGGAATCGTTTTCGATAAAAATAGATGCACGCACGCGGGTTTTCGCGATATTGTGCGACGCGCATCGACGAGGTGTTGGTGCTGAAATAGAAGGTTTTCAGACCCTCCATCTTTCGTGGCGGGAGCATTGCTTTGAGGTTCGGAAACCCCGCCCCGTCGACCGAGGCGATAAACGCCACCCGGCGGCGTGCGACGAACTTTTGAAGTCTGGTTAAATCGATCATAACACTACAAAGATAGTGATATTTCGCCGATCTGGGATAAAGTAGAAAATATTGTATTTTGGGATAAATGACTATATTTGTACGATTTTTGTAGGAAAGTGTAATAGTTTCCGGTCACTGCGAGCCGGAAAATCGTCTTATTATGAACCCCGTAAAAAATTATGAAAAAGTTAGACCACACCAAACTGTGGGGTATGGTCGGCACATCCTGCGCCGTCTGCCCGGATCCTAAGCCTGTTATCGACGAGTTCGAAGAGGTGTTGCGCGATTACTGCACATCCGAATCCAACCTCGCTGAACGAACCCGAACCCTTGAGTATGCACGTGCAGTCCTCCGTGTTCATTTAGAGTACCCCGACACCGGAGCGGGAAAAAAATGTACAGCAGCGTAGCCTTCTCAAGGAGGCTTTTTATTTGATCGACTCCGAGCTTCGGCTCATTGAGTTGGAGTTGAAATACCCGGAACGCTTTCTCTCGTTTCCGGAGGATCATAAAGCGCTTGCCCGCTGGAATGGCAAGCCAACGGAACTTCTCGAATACATCACGCCCCTCCAACTTACGGGGAAATTTCTCAAGCCGTCCGGGGAGCCGATGGCTTTTTCTGATATTGTGCGCGTATTTGAGGCGATATTGGGAATCACGGTCAATAAGTTGTATGAGACCAAGTCCCGATTGCTGGCTCGTAAGAAAAATGTCACGCCTTTTATCGACAGCATGAAGTATGCGTTGATGGAAGAGGCGAAAAAATCATACCTGTAAATCAACGAGTTACGAACAAAATCAGGGGTACTGCTGCGGGTAGTATCCCACTTTCTGTTTTGCCGTATCCCAACTTTGCTGCCGTAAACCAAAAGCACAAAGTTATGGATACCATCATCAAAGACCCCGGGGCAGTGCTGGGGCTTGGCAGGAAGCTCCTCTCCAAAAAACAGACTGCAGAGACCTTCGGCGTGTCGTATCGTACCATCGAACGATGGCACAACACGGGTTATATTAACTACATCCGCATCGGAGGGCGGGTCTTTATTAGCTATTCGGAGGTCTTTCGCATTCGGGACCAGTTCATCGAATCCGTCCCCGCGATGCCCCTTGTGAATCCTTTGGACGAACTGCTTACTCGTCCGGCAAATGCCCAAAACTATTGCTACGGAGCCCGCCGATGAACTATTTGGCGGAGATACGCTTGTTCTACGACCGGCTGGAGATGACCCCGCTTTCACCGGCGGCGATTGCCCTATGGCACGGGTTGATGTACCTGGCCCACAAGGCGGGCTGGCCTGAGGAGCTGTCGATCCCCGTCAGCACATTGGAGGCACGCGCCCAGTTGGAACGCCGCAATGTGTATCGCACGCGAATGGCCCTCAAGGAGGTCGGTCTGATCGACTTCCGCGAGCGCGAGGGTAACCGCTCGGCGCTCTACAAACTCATCCCGCTGTACCATTTTGACACACAATCCGTCGCACAAAGTGTCCCACAAACGGACACAGAAAACGTCCCGCAACCTGTCGCACAAACCCCCGTTTGCAGTACCGATTTGACACACAAAACGTCACCATATATAGATAAAAATATATCTCTTTCTAAAAAGATAAAGATAGATTTTATCCATGAGACGGAGTGGCGCGAGTTGGTCGAGTCGTGGTTGGAGTATAAGCGAAGCCGCAACGAGAACTACAAATCCGAGCTGTCGGTGAAGAAGTTCCACACGATGCTGCGCAACTACGCCCGCGGCGACCCGGCGCTCGCCCGGACGATCATCGACAAAAGCATCGCCAACAATTGGGCAGGCATCTTCGCCCCCACGCCGACCGCCGACAAAGCTCCCGCGACGGGCCAGCGCATTGGCCAGATCAAACAACCCGAGGACGACGAGCGCCGCCGCAAACTTTTGGACAAATTCAACACGCAAAAATAACCACCATGGACAACATCAAATCCCTAATCGACCGGCTCGTGAGCGAACGAAAACTGGTCGTCAGAACCCCCGCGAAGCTCTCTTGGGGTGATCGAGAGACGTGCGAGGCGCTCTTCACGGCCCTATTCCGCAAGCTGGACGGCTCGATGCAATTCTATCAACACATCCCCGAATACGATCAGATCGTCGATTGGATGACCGATACCGAGGGGCGCGGACTGCTGCTGATCGGCGACTGCGGGCGCGGCAAGAGTATCATCACCACGTGTCTGGTGCCGGTGCTGCTGGCGATGAAGGGCTACCACGCCTATCCCGTTCATGCCGATGATCTTGACAAAACCTACTCATTCGCTGCTTCGACCGCCGGTTTCGATCCCCGCATGACCAACCTCGACTATCTCTGCCGCACGCCGTTCCCGATCCTCGACGAGCTGGGCGTCGAGCCGATGGTGAATAATTACGGCGAGAAATACGAGGGTTTTAACCGCATCATTAACGCTGCTGAGCGCCATTATAGGCCGCTTTTCGTCTCCACGAACCTCATCAAAGACGAACTGCTGAACCGCTACGGCGAACGTACCCTCGACCGCCTGCAACACCTCTGCCGCATTGTCGAATTCAAAGGCGAGAGCCTCCGATAACCATGAAACAGCAACGTGTCATCCACCTTTTGTCCGACGGTCGGCGCAAGTATTCGACCCACCACGGGATCCTCGAACTCTGGTCGGGGGCCGATATCGAGGCCATGAAAAGCAACCGCCGCCGCTTCGGAAATGCGGCCTTCACGGCAGATTTTTCGGCCTATGACGTGACCTATAATGGCCTTCGCGAGCGCTTCCCCGACGCGGAATTGATCTCCGTGGTCGGCTTCGAGACCGAAGACCACGACCGCCCCTTGCAACCCGACGTAATCCGATAAGCCATGCCGACCCTGAAAAAGAGCGTACATCGTCCCTGGATGCCCAAGCACGAGCCCCACGCGGGCCGCACGAATCCGAACACGAAGTTCTACCAGTCGCGCGCCTGGCGCAAGCTCCGCGTTGTGAAACTGGCCCAACAGCCCATTTGCGAGGATTGTTTCCTGCGCGGCATCGCCACCCCAGCCCAGGTGGTCGACCACATCGTGCCGATCAACAAGGGCGGCGCGCCGCTCGACCTGAACAACCTTCAGTCCCTCTGCTACGCCTGCCACAATCGTAAATCGGGACAGGAAGCACATCCGACACGGTAATATACAACCTAATTTCGTTCTTTGACATATTGGTTTGCACGAAAAAGACTATCTTTGTGGGGTATTATTCCTCACGAAGACTATGTATAAACCCATCAAGGTAGATCGCGAAAAACGCACCATTATGGGTGTGAAGTTTCCAGATTTAATGAAACTCGAAAGCACGGCCTATGCTATTGGGTCTAATATGTTTGAAGGATTTGAACCGACCCCGGAGTTTATTGAACTTCTGCGGGATAACATGATTGGCACTGTCTCGGAAAGCGAATATATGGAGAGGCTCAAATCCGGGCTTCGGAAACAATAACAAGCGTATGGCAAAGAAAGAAACCATCAATGTACAGGGCACTTCGGTAACGTTTTTTACAGAACGTAATACAGGTAATTATTTAAGCCTGACGGATATTGCTCGCTATAAGAATCCGCTTGAGCCGAAAGATGTGGTTAAAAATTGGATGCGAAGCCGAAGCACGATCGAGTTTTTAGGTCTTTGGGAAAAAATCAACAACCCCGCTTTCAAAGGGGTCGATTTCGACCCCCTTTGGGTTGAGTCGGGCAGCAACTCCTTTACGATGAGTCCCACCCGCTGGGTTGAGACCACCGGAGCAATAGGAATTTATACAAAATCTGGATCAGGCGGAGGTACTTATGCCCATGAAGATATTGCGTTTGAGTTCGCCTCATGGATCTCGGCGGAATTCAAACTGTATTTGGTGTCGGAATTCAAACGCCTAAAACAGGACGAACAGCAACGCCTGTCGCTGGAGTGGAATCTGCAACGTACTCTCTCAAAGATCAATTATCGCATCCATACCGACGCTATCAAGGAGTATATCATTCCGGCGGCGGTAACTCCGGCGCAAATTTCATATACCTACGCCAGCGAAGCCGACCTGCTCAACGTGGCTCTCTTCGGAAAGACCGCCGCCCAATGGCGTGGCGAGAATCCGGACGGCAAGGGTAACATCCGCGACGGCGCAACGCTGGAGCAGTTGGTGGTACTGTCCAACATGGAGAGCATCAACGCCCTATTGATCCGGCAAGGCTTGCCGCAAAGTGAGCGACTCCAACAACTCAACTCGACAGCTATTACACAGATGCGCTCGCTCACCGAAGGACGCAATCTCGCAAAAAGACTCAAGTAACCGTCTGTAATTACAGACGGTTAAAGTGGTCGAATTTGACCTCTTTAAATTTGCTACACACTGCGTAGCAAATCAAAATACGAACGTGCAAACCGATATGGCTTGCACGTTTTTTTATGCCCACTAACGAACAAAACAGATGCGTACCACATTAAAACTCACCGAGATCATTGACGGATGGATTGCCGACACAGATATCCTTCCGGCGACCAAAGCCGACTACCGCCGCAAAGTGAACCTGTGGTTCAGGTGGCTGTCGGCGGCCGGGGTCGATCCGCGTGGCCCGCAGCGTCACCACATCGTGGAGTACAAGCGGTGGTTGCAAGACGAGGGCCGGAGCGTGCTGACCGTATGCAGCTATGTGACGGTGGTGAAGTTGTTCTACCGCTACTGCGAACAGATGGGATACTACCACAATATCGGTATGGGAGTCAAGAGCAGCGTCAAGCACCGGGCGCATTACAAGGAGCCGTTGTCCGGCGATGAGGCGGCGCGGCTGATGGAGTCGGTGGACACCTCGACGGTTATCGGGAAGCGGGACAAGCTGATCATTGCCCTGATGCTCACGAACGGTCTACGGGCCTGCGAGGTCGAGCGCATCGACATCCGCGACTTCGACCGGCAGGACGGGCGCACCATCCTCCACATCCGCCGCAAAGGTAAGGTGGACAAACACGACACGGTGGCCGTGCCGGAACTTATCGCGGAGCTGTTCGAGGAGTACACCTCCTGCCGGGACTTCGGGCCGGACGACCCACTCATCGTCAGCCACGCCCACAGTGGCGGGCGACGCTTGGCCAAGGTCACCATCTCGGCCATCGTAAAGCAACGACTTCGCGCGATCGGCATCGACCGTCCCGATATCACCACCCACTCCCTGCGCCACACGTGCGGCAGCCTGCTCGTTGAACAGGGTGTGGACGTCGAAACGATCCGCGATATGCTGGGCCACAGCAACACAAAAACCACCCGGATCTACATCGAGATGGCCCAGCAACGCAAGCTCCTCGAGCACAGTCCGGCGAACATTGTGGCGGAATTGATCTCGAAACGACCGAAAACCCGCCCCATGAAGACGAAGCCTTAATTAACACAGGATTAATTAAGCCACACGATTTGGAGATGAGTGCTGATACACAAAGAGTTAGATGAACGATGGGTAGAGGGTCAGAATTCCTTCCGAGCCTCAAAAATACAATCGGAGGCCTCCTCTTTTGTACGCGCGTGCAGAAATAACGGAATTAGGATCTTTGAAATATTGAAGTAAAAATCGTCAGTATACCAACCCGAATGCCCACAGAGGGATCGTGTTGCGAGAGGCGTATTCGATGTCGTCTTTGACGAGGTAGGCGTGTTCCAGACCTGCAATTTGCTGCTGTTTTTTATTTTTGCCGCCGACCTCGAAGATGCGATTGCCGACCTTGAAGTCGCCGCCCGCAGAAGAGGAGGTGATCGTCTGCTCGCGACCCATCATCGACAGAAACACCGTCTCACGAACGTTACCCACCTCGGGCGTGGAATCCGAGAGGGCAAAAGCGAGATTGGTATTGTTCAGATAGACCTTGTCGACCTTACCCAGCGAGGCAATGCCATGGGTATCGTCGCGCAGAATGTGGATCAGTTGAGCTTTTTCGAGGTAAACCATCAGGTCGGCCACGCGGTTGCGGTTGATGTCCAGATCGCGCGCCAGTTTGGAGTAGTTGGGTTTGAACGGCACGCTCTGGGTGATGATGTAGAGCAGTTTTTTGAGTTTTTGTGCCGTCGAAACCGTCATCTCGGCAAAGGCAGGAATGTCGTTATCGACCACTTGGTTGATCACCGCCTGCAAGCGCAGGAAATAACCCTCCTCCTGAAAATAGGGGTAATACCCCCGCTGCAAATACTCCTTAAACAGCGCGATGGGACGGTGATCTTTGTACGGAAATTCGATCTTGCCGGCGAGAATCTGTTCCACCGAATGCACCGGTACCTCGATGCCCTTTCCGATGGCCAAAAACTCACGAAACGAGAGTCCCGGCAGGTGATATTCGAGTTTGCGTCGACTCAGATCCGCACCGCCTTTTTCGAGGTCGAGGATCGACGAACCGGTGTAACCCACGCGCAATCCGGGGTAGCTATCATAGATGTTTTTGATCTCGGTCGACCAGTTTTTATACTTGTGAATCTCGTCGATATAGAGCGCCTTGCCGCCCTCCTTGTAAAACTGTTCGGCCAGGCTCACGAGCGTGTGTGTCGAGAGATAAATATCGTCTGCAGAGATATAGAGCGTCGTTTTGATCTCCTCATGCAACTTGATGTGCTGCAACACGAGCGTCGATTTACCCACGCCCCTTGCTCCGAGGATCGCCACGAGGCGACTGTCCCACGAAATCTCATCGTGCAGGTAGCGTACGTAGTCGATCGGGGTGATTTCGAGGTGTCTCTGAAATGTTTCGCGCAATTGCTCCATATTCAATCTGCTTATTGTGTACGGCACAAAGATAATAAAACTGCACGATACACCAAGCAGTTTTGCGGGAAAATGCAAATTTGGCTCGGCGATTTTTACTTCGATATGAAATTATGAAACGAAAATAGACTATGACCAAAGGCAGAAAACAGACCCCGAATATAGTCAAGACCCTGCGCGGCACCGACCAACCGTGCCGGATGACCCCTGCTGCGCCGGAGTTGGATAAAGTGATCGTCCTGCCCAAGAGCGGATTGAAAGGCACGGCCAAGCGGGTGTTCGAGTTGGTGGCCGGCGAATTGATCCACAAGGGGATTCTGGAGTCGGTCGGGCTGGACTTATTGGTGGCCTATGCCCGCGAGATAGCTCTCTATCACGATACGATGCGCGAGTTGGAGAAAACCGACACGTTCACCATTGAGCAGATGACCAAGTTTGGCCCAATGACGGTCATCAACCCGCGCCGCAAACTGGCCGATGCCGCGCTGTCGAATGCCAAGTCCCTCGCCGCCGAGTTCGGACTCACTCCCGCCAGCCGCAGTCGCGTGGCCCGCTTGCTCACGGGCGATGCTCCGAAAGATGAATTTGCAGACTTCGAAGAATTATGATGCCGAAACTCCATCCCGCCGAGCAGTATGCTTCTGATGTTCGAAGCGGAAAAATCACCGCTTGCGAATACGTGCGCCTCGCGGTCGAGCGGTACTATTCCGACCTTGCCGTCGCCCTCGACAGGGGGTGGCACTTCGACCGAAAGGCGGCGCAACGGGCGATACGCTTCATCGAGAGCCTGCGCCACACCAAAGGCGAGTGGGCCGGGCAGAAGTTTCTGTTGGAGCCGTGGCAGCAATTCGTCGTGTGGAACATCTTCGGCTGGATGCTGGCCGACGGTACGCGCCGGTTTCGGTACGCCTACATCGAAATCGCTCGAAAGAACGGCAAGACGGCTCTGTCGGCTGGCATAGGGTTATATATGCTTTTCGCCGACGGCGAGTCGCGCCCGGAGGTCTATTCGGCGGCCACGGTCAAGGATCAGGCGAAGATTTGTTTTTCGGATGCCGCCGAGATCGTCAAGTCGACCGACCTGAAGAAGTATCTCTCCGTCTTCCGTAACTCGATCACCTACGAGGCGAAGGGCGGGATGTTAAAGCCGTTGTCTTCGGATTACGGGACGCACGACGGTCTCAACCCTTCGTGCGGCATCATCGATGAGTTCCACGCCCACAAGGATTCAGGGATGTTCGATGTCATCAAGTCGGCATTCGGGGCGCGACGGCAACCCCTCATGTTTATCATCACCACAGCCGGGTTCAACAAGTCGGGAGCCTGCTTCGCCTATCGAGACAACGTAATCAAGGTGCTGCGCGGAGTGAACACCGACGACTCGCTGTTCGGCATCATCTACACCCTCGACGAGCGCGAGGAGTGGGACAACCCCCGAATGTGGGTCAAGGCCAATCCCAATCTCGGCGTGTCGCTGTCGGTCGACTACTTGGCCGACCAAGTGAAGGACGCCAAGAACCGCCCGGAAGCCGTGCGCAATGTGATGACCAAGAATGTCAACCTGTGGGTCGATGCCGAGCGGACGTGGATACTGGACGATGCGTGGATGGCGTGTGTCGGGGAGACCGACCCTGCTTCGCTCCGGGGGTGTGATTGCTGGGGTGGTCTCGACCTCTCGAACGTGGGTGATGTCACCGCGTTCGTGCTGCTCTTCCATGAGAACAACCGCTTCCAACTCCTGCCGCATTTCTGGATTCCCGAAGAGAAGATGCGCGAGAAAATCCGCAAGGAGAACATCAATTACGATGCATGGGTGCGCGGAGGCTATGTGACCGTCACCCCCGGCAACGTGGTGGACTACGACTTCGTTAAGGCCGACATCCTGCGCATCGCTGCCGACTACAACCTCAAATCGTCTGCCTACGACCGTTGGAACGCCTCGCAGACCATCATCGACCTTTCGAACGAGGGCATGGAGTTCTCACCCTTCGGGCAGGGCTTCGGGTCGATGTCGGCCCCGACCAAGCAGTTCGAAGCATTGGTGCTGACGGGCGAGGTGGAGCATTTCGGCAATCCCGTCCTGAGGTGGATGCTCGCCTCGACCGCCGTTAAGAGCGACCCCGCCGGCAACATCAAACCCGACAAAGAGAAGTCCTCGCAAAAGATCGACGGCATCGTCGCCGCGATCATGGCACTCGGCGAATGGCTCACCTTCCAAGCCAAAAACGAATCCAATCCCTACAACGACCGGGGGATGCTCACTTTATAACGATGGTACGGCACGCAAAACGATACACCGAAAATCAATTGGCCCGACGCAAACGCATCGAGGCTGAACTCTCGGCTATACCGCGAATGGACGCTGCACTGCGCAAACTCCTCTCAATCGAAGGTTTTATCGACTATTTTTTGGAGATGCGCGACCTGTATCAAACCTACACCGAAGCGTATGAACGGTTGGAGGAGTATTATGTCATTGTCACGGGTGCTCGGCGATATGCCGAATTCGATACTTTTCGTCGCACACTTCGACGCTATCTCGAATCCCATTTCAAACCTCCCATTGATAGAGAGATGTTTTGATGCTTTCCTACATTACTTCTTTATGCAGCGGAGGGAAGATGCGAGAGATGGATTGTTTTGGACGTCGAGGATTCCTATGTAGGTTGGATAGAAAAAGAGAAAGCGAGCATCCCCTGCAGTATTGTTGCGATTGGAGATCCAATATTCTCCTTGAGTGGGTTGAGCTACCAAATCTCCGGTAGTGGTGTAGTTGCGCTGTCCCACGGCGGGGAGGTTTACCCTCTACCTCCCCGCGGCGGGCTGGCGTGACAACAACGCTAATGCAGCACAGGGAGCTCAACTCATTCGCTTAGTTTATTGGGCCTATGAAGCTTCCGGGTGGCGCATCGACTTCTCTGCAACAAAACTGGAGATATTTGGATCTTCCCCTGTCTCTCACGGCTTCTCCCTCCGTTGCATAAAGAAGTAATGTAGGAAGCAACAGTGAATCGGGACAATGTATCCCCAAACTACTAATTCCGCACCCTAAGTTTGCAGTCGAATGCAAGCAGAAGGATGTGGAATAAAGTTATAAATTTCTTTCGGGGTGAATGGCGATCGATCTCTTCGGAGTTCGAGGCCACCGTGAATAAGGCTCTGACCGCCGACATTGTGGCCGACAAGACGAGCCGTCAGGCCATCACGCAGGAGAGCAGCCTCGCGCTGACGGCAGTGTGGGCGTGTGTGCGGATTCTGTCCGAAACCGTCGGCACGCTGCCCATCCATCTGTATCGCCGCACCGACACCGGTCGCGAGCGTCAGAGCGGTCACCCCGCCGGACGCATCCTCCAAACCCCGAACAGCTTTTCCAACCGATTCGATCTGATGCACTTCCTAATGGTGTCCTGTACGCTATGGGGCAACGGATATGTGCGTATCTACCGCGACAAAATGTACCGCCCCATCCGTCTGAAATACCTCCATCCGGCACGGGTCGCGCCGATGCTCTCCGAGGGGGACGAGTTGTTCTACCGGCTCGACACGGGCGAGATGCTCCCCGCCGACGACATCATCCACCTGAAGGGACTCTCCACCGACGGCATCAAAGGCAGAAGCCCTATCGCCGTCCACCGCGACAACCTCGCGCTGTCGGTTTCGGCACAGACCTACGGCGAGATGTTCTTCAATCAGGGCGGCAATATGTCGGGCGTGTTCAAATACCCCTCCACCCTCAAACAGGAGGCATACGAAAGGCTCAAGAAAGACCTGCTCGCCCAATCCATCGGGTTGCACAAGGCGCATCTGCCGCTTCTGTTGGAAGGCGGGATGACTTACGAGCGCATCTCGATCCCGCCGGAGGACGCTCAGTTCATCGCCACCCGCAAATTTCAGAAGACAGAAATTGCGACCATCTACGGTGTCCCGCCCCACATGATCGCCGACTTGGAACGCTCCACGAACAACAACATCGAACATCAAGCGATGGAGTTCGTCAGGTACTGCCTCATGCCGTACCTCGTGCGGCTGGAGGAGGAGTTCAACCGAAAACTGTTGAGGTACGACGAGTTCGAGGAGTATTACTACCTCTTCGCGCTCAACGGGCTACTCCGGGGCGATGCCAAGACCCGCTCGGAGTTTTACAAGAACATGAATTTCGTGGGGGCGATGAGTGCCAATGAGATACGCAACCTCGAAGATATGAACTCCTACGACGGAGGCAACGAATACTTTGTTCAGATGAATATGCAACCGGTTAAACACGCGATAAATGGAAAGAAAAATCAATAACGGCGAACGGGAGTTACGCTGCCAACTCTCGGACGTGCGCATCGAACAACGGGACGGCGAGGATGGAACGGGCGGCGGCAGAACCGTCACGGGTTACGCCGCCAAGTTCGACAAGTGGTCGGAGCCGATCTGCGGGTGGTTCGTGGAACAGATCCGCGCCGGGGCGTTCGACGGATGCGACACCACGGACGCGATCATGTGCTTCAACCACAACGTGGACGACATCCTCGCCCGAACCGCGAGCGGGTCACTGACGCTCTCGGTGGACGAGGTGGGACTGCGGTTCTCATTCGAGGCCCCCAACACCTCGCTCGGCAACGATATGGTGGAGTTGCTGCGGCGCGGCGACATCGACAAATGCTCGTTCTGTTTTGTGGTCGGGGCCGACGAGTGGGTCTATGCCGACGAGAAGAACGGCCTCAAGCACGACCAGCGCACGATCCTCAAAATATCGAAGCTGTACGACGTGGCCCTGGTGGTCTATCCCGCCTACAAGGACACCGAAGCCTCCGTGCGCCACCTCGAAGCGCGCAAAGCGGAGGTCCTCAAAACCGATAATGGCAGCGTCTCGCGCCTCCGCACCACTCAACTTCTGAAACTTAAAAACCAATAAAACCATGGGAAAACTGAAAGAATTACGCGAGAAGCGTGCGACTGTCTTCGGGCAGATCGATGAGCTTCGCCAAGCGACCGACGGGCGCGAAATGACCGCCGAAGAGCAGTCCAAGTGGGACGCACTGCTGGCCGACTATGACAAGGCCGACCGCCAAGTCGGCGAGCAGGAGCGTTTCGACGAGATCGAGCGCCGCCAGACTGAACAGGCCCACGAGAGCCGCAAATCCACCCCTGAAACGGGCGAATCGGAGTACCGCTCGGCATTCGTGGAGTACCTCCTGAAAGGCGAAAACGGCGTCACGCCCGACAACCGTAAACTCTTCGAGTCCCGCGCCGGGATCACGGGATTGGCCGGAGGGGTGATCGTGCCGAGCACGCTCGCGGGTTCCATCGAAAAGGCTTTGAAAGCCTTCGGCGGGATGCTGGAGGCTGGTTCGGTTTTCTCGACAGCCACGGGCGGCGACCTGATCATGCCCACCGTGAACGACACCTCGAGCCGCGCCACGGTCGTGGCCGAGTATCAAAAATCGACGCAGAAAGCTCCCTCGTTCGGCTCCGAGACAATGAAGGCCTACACCTACCGCACGCCCATCGTGCCGGTCTCGCTGGAGTTGTTGCAGGACAGCAGTTTCGATCTGGAGGCCCTGCTCTCCGAACTCCTCGCCGACAGTTTCGGGCGCGGGATGAACGAAGACCTCACCACGGGTAACGGCACGGGCAAACCTAAAGGGATCATCAACTGGGCCACGGCAAGCGATGCCGCACCCGCCGCTGCGGCGATCAAGCTGGACGACATCATCGACCTTTTGAAGTCGGTGGACTCGGCTTACGCGCGCCAGGGACGGTTTATGTTCAACCGCAACACGCTTTGGTCGCTCGTCAAAATCAAGGACACCACCGGACGCTACATTTGGCAGGAAGGGGCCAAAGACGGCACGCCGCCCACGCTTTTCGCCAAGCCCTACACGCTGAACGACGATATGCCCGACATCGGCGCGGGGAACGCTTCGGTACTGTTCGGCGACTTCTCGAAGTTCAAGATCCGCATGGTGAAGGACTTCCGCGTGATCCGCCTGAACGAACTGTTGGCCGAGTACCTCTCGATTGGTGTATTCGGATTCGCGCGGTTGGACGGCCTGCTGCTGAACGCCGGGACGCACCCGATCAAAAAACTCGTTCACGCCGCATCGTGATGACTACACTCGAGACCCGGGAGCTTCCGCTCACGCTTGACCTTGCCCGCCAACACTTGAGATTGGGCGACACCACGTTCGACAACGAGCTGGTGGCTGCCAAATTGGAGATGGCCATTGGGGTGGCGGAGGATATGACGGCCCGGTGCATCCGTGCGCGTTTGGTGGGGTTTAAAGTGCTTTTGCCCTCCGACGACACGATCCTTGCGCCGATGCCCGTGCATATCGATAGCGTGGTGGGGCTCTCGGCCTCGGGTGTTTTTATTCCGTCGAACAAGTACCAATTGCTGCCCGCGGATTACGATCCGGTGCTCTTTGTCGAGCCCGAATATGCGGGCCAATGGGTCGAGGTGAAGGCGGTGGTGGGGTACACCCGTGAGACCATTCCGCCCGCCATCAAGGCTGCGATATTGTTCATCCTCGGGGCGTTGTACGACAACGAGTCCGACCAGATTGTGGGCCGTTCGGTGTCGGAGCTGTCGCTCACCGCCGAGAAACTGCTCGCACCGTGGCGCGTAACTCCTTATCGCGATGTTTGACACGAGGATAGAGATACTTGCCCTGAGCCAGGAACGGGACGAGTACAACGAACGCACCGACGAGCTCGTGTCGATCGCGGTGTGCTATGCCCAACGCACGGAAAACGGCGGGCGTGAGAACCTGTACGCCAGCCGGATTGTCCACGAGAATGAGGTGGTCTACACCACGCGTTGGCGTGCCAGAATTCGCCCCTCGATGTTCGTGCGCGATGGCGAGGTGACGCTGAAGATTGTCTCCGTCCACGAGGAGGGTCGTCGAAAATACTTGCATATTAAAACGAAGAAAAATGACGCTGACGATTAGTGTTGCGGGCTACAAAGAGGCCAAAGAGATCCTCGACAGCCTGCCGAACAATATGCAGAAAAGCATCCTGCTCTCGGCATTGCGCCAGTCGGCCAAACCGATGCTCACGTCGGCGCGGGGCAAAGTGCCCGTGAAAACCGGCAAGCTGAAACGGCAACTGCGGATCGTGCGCCACAAAGAGCGTGGAGCTTCCAAAACCGAAGTGGCTGTGGCCGTGAAACCCGTCTTCGACAAGAGCAAAAAGGGCAAAATCAACCAGTATTACGGCAAGTTCATCCACGAAGGGACTGTCGATCCGCGCGTCTCGCGCAAGGGCAAGATGCTTGTTTTCGAGAACGAGCAGGGTGAGAAGGTGTTTGTACGCAGCGTCAAAGGCATCGCCAAAACACCGTTCCTCGAAATGGCCTACTCCGAAACCGGCGAACGCACGGTCACCATCTTCGGCGACGAGCTGGCAACGGCCGTCGGGCGGTATGTACAACGAAATTTTAAACCAATACAGAAATGAGATTACAGCAGAAATTCATCAATATTCTGAGGATGCACTACAGAAAACGTGCTTTCGGGATAACTTTTGGCAAACTGTCCCGGCTCTTTGGCGTTGGCCTGCGGGTTCCATTTGAATTCGTAAGCCGCTATCGCACCGTCGCCCTCCTCAATGTAGTCTATTTCCTTTTGATCGCTTGTGCGCCAGAACCAACTGTTGCGCCAGAGATTGTTGTAGGCGAGCATCTTTCGTCGTTCGGAAACGAGAAAGTTCTCCCACAGAACTCCGATGTCATTCCGGTTCTCAACCTGCGAGAAGTTGGCGATAAGGGCGTTACGGATACCGTTGTCGTAAAAGTAGATTTTCCGGCTATTTTTCAACTCGTTGCGCAAGTTTCGGCTGAACGATCCGAGTCGGAAGATCACGAAGGTTTGCTCGAGCAGGATGACGTATTTTTCAACGGTTTTAGAGTCGAGCCCACACACTTGCCCCAACTCGTTGAACGACACCTGATTGCCAACCTGAAAGGCCAACGCTTGCAGGAGTCGCATCAGTTTTTCGGGCTTTTTGATCTGCTCCCACATCAAAATATCCTTGTAGAGATAGCTGTCGGAGAGTTGTTTGAGAATCTCCTTCTCCTCGCCCGGATGGGTAACCACGTCGGGATAGTAGCCGTAAACGAGTCGATGCGGGATGAGGCGTTTTTCGTCGAGCAACCCGTGATGGGCAACCATCTCGCCGAACGAAAGTGGGTACATCGTGTACTCCCATTTGCGCCCCGTGAGCGGTTCGTTGATCTTGTTCGCCAAATCAAACGAAGAACTACCGGTGGCGACGAGTTGCACTTCGGGCATCTGGTCGGTGATCAACTTCAGACGAAGTCCGATATCCTCAATACGCTGTGCCTCGTCGACAACGACCACTTTTTTATTGCCGATAATGGCTTTGAGGCGTGTGGCAGATATGTTTTCAAAGAGTTGTTGCACGTCCAACTCGTCCCCATTGAGAAACAGCACGTCGTCCGTATCGGGAAAAAGAGTGCGAAGCAGCGTGGTTTTCCCCACTTGACGCGGCCCCATAATGATGATGGCTTTGCCGCTGCCGAGCTTGGAAGAGATGCTTGTGGTAAGTGTTCTGCTGATCATAGTCATGGTTTTGCTCTTGCAAAAGTACGATATTTTCGGAATACAATCCAAAAATATTGCCATTTTTTCGGAATTGAAGGGTATGGCAGACTTTAAGACCGCATTCATCGCCGCGCTGGAGCGGGCGGTGCCGGAGTTGAAAGGCAAGGTGCAGGCCGGAGCGGTCGATGCTGAGACGCCCGCGCCATACGCCGCCTTCTCGACGCCCGAAGAGGTGCCGCTCCGCACCAAAGACGGCATCGCAGGGGTGCAGGTGTTGTTCGACCTGGGTGTGT
>QMCD01001064.1_pt1 | contig 20042 bp, 18 predicted proteins | sample 1821841 | NCBI WGS metagenome assembly QMCD01 (sample SAMN01991225, study PRJNA193472) | Termite gut metagenome, whole genome shotgun sequencing project. | isolation source: worker | host: Macrotermes natalensis
TCCGATATATACAATCTCATCATTATTAGGATCAATAATGATATACACGCCGTAATTATTTAAATCTTTGGGAATAAGCGAAAAAATATCTGATAATCTTGTTTCCCCTTTTGTTTCAAAACAACAGTGTTTTTTGTGCTTTGAAAGAATTTTCATGAGTTCTTTTAGAACTTTTGGATCATTTGGTTTCATAATTTATTTGTATTTATGGTTAAAAGATACAAAAACCTTCCCACCCTATTTTTTCTTATTATAATCAAAATTCCTCCAAGGATCTTCAAATGTTTGCGTTTCTTGTAAGAGGATTTTTACGGCTTCTTCGATTTGTTGGTCACGGTTATTCCAAAGTTCATTGGTTTCGTTGCGCACTTTTACATCGGGTTCTAACTGCTGATTTTCCAAGAAATCGCCTCGTTTGTCGATATATCCTGCTACCGGAATGCCATAGTACATGCCGTTTTCAGGCAGGTTCTCCCACCACACGGTAGTCATCGTTCCGGGTACAGGCATACCTACTAATTTGCCGATGCCTATTTCTTTATACACCCACGGCGTGCCGTGCGCATTGGAATAACAAGCCTCACCTTGAACCATGATGGACGGTTTTAGCCAGCGTTTGGTAGGTTGGTCGTTAATTTTTTGTCCACGTGGCACTTGTTCCAAATATTTTGTGCCGCTCAACAAGGCTTCCACATCTTCATGCAAACGTCCGCCTCCATTGAAACGCACGTCAACAACAATGCCGTCTTTTTCGTTATAACGGCCTAAAATTTCGGAATAGGCCGTGCGATAGCTGGCATCGTTCATGCTTTGAATATGCGCATAGCCGAGTTTGCCGTTGGATAATTTTTCCACACGGTCGCGTTGCGCCTGCACCCAACGCTCGTAGAGCAAATCGCTTTCCGAAGAAACCGGTTTGATTTTTTCGGTGTATTCCGTGCCACCGTCTTTGAAAGTGAGCGTGATTTCTGTGCCGGCTTTTCCGTTTAGCATGGCGAAAAAGTCTGTGTTTTCAAGGATTTCCTCGCCATTGATTTTGGTAAGGTAATGTCCGGCTTTGACTTTGGTTTTTGCGTTGTCAAATATACCATCGGCAATGACCTCCTCTATTTTCAAGCCTTTTTCTGCTTTGGTAAAGTCGAACAACAAGCCCACTTTCGCCGTCGGCAGGCTTGTTCCGTAACTTCCACGATAGCCCGAACCGGTGTGCGAAGCGTTGAGTTCGCCCAAATATTCGCTCAACAATTCCGCAAAATCCCAATAGTTATCAATATACGGCAGAAATTTTTCATAGTCTTTTTTTAGTCCGTCCCAATCCAAACCGTGAATATCCGCACGATAAAATTTCTTGGAAACCGTGCGCCAAACGTGGTCAAACATCGCTTCACGATTAGCATAAGGGTCTGATTCAACTTCGGCTTTGTAGGTAATATTTTTACGTGTTTTTGTGTTTTTAACATCTAATGTAAAAATACCGCTACTCGACATAACCATCAATTTCTCGCCTTTGGCGTCGATTTGAAGGTTTGCACCTCGTGTGCCTAATTTTTCAATCAATCGGGTTTCATTATTTTTGAAATCACGCACCCAAAGGTCGTACCCTTTTTCCACGTTCATCAAATAAAATAATTTTTCGCCATCGGGCGTTATTGCAAAACCGCCCAAATTACCGGAATGAATGGTCAAACGTTCAATTCGATTTTCAATATTTTTCAAATCAATTTCAGGAAATTTCGACGATGCGGAATCTTTCTTTTTATCCTTGTTTTTGCTGTCTTTTTCGTTCTCTTTATCGATGAGTTTTTGACGTTCTTTATCCAACTCAATTTCTTCTTTGCTCATCTTAAATTTATCAAGCGCTTTTTGATTGGTAAAAATCGCAAACACATCGCCCTGCGAGCCCCACGAGCCGTGCGAACGCATGCCGTAGCGGTCGCTTTCAAACAAAATCACATTGCCGTTCATCGCAAATTTCGGACTGTCTTCCATATAACCGCTATGCGTTAAACCAATAATTTCGCCACCTTGCGCAGAAACCAAACCTATGTCCAAGTAAGGATTGCGGAGAACGCCCATAAATGTCATCACAAGCCATTTGCTGTCGGGCGACCACGCGAACGAATAGCCGCCGTCGCTGGTTGAATAGGTTTGACTGCCGTCTGTTACCTGCCGGATTTTTTTACTCGCTACATCAATCACGCAAATCTTTGCACGATCACGCAAAAAGGCCACTTCCTTGCCGTCCGGCGAAAACACAGGTTGAAAATCTTCATTCTTTTCTTTCACCAAATATTCTTCAACGATATTGTCGGAAGCATAAAAATACGGTTCGCTTTTCGCCATATTTTTAGCGATGCAAATATCCCAGCCGTCTTCGCGTTCGGCAGCGTAGGCGATGCTTTTCCCATCGGCCGACCAAGTCAGGCTGCGCTCAATGCCGGGCGTGTTCGTAATGCGTTTGGTGGTTCCAAATTCCACGGAAGTAACATAAACATCGCCACGAACAATCAGCGCAACTTCTTTGCCGTTGGGCGAAAACGTCGCTTCGGTTGCGCCGTAGGAAACGGTTTGCGTAAGCACAGGATTTTCGTTGTCACGATAAATATCTACTTTTACTTGTTTGGGTTGTCCGTCTTTCGGCAATGTGTAAAGCTTGCCATCGTACGTATAGCAAAGCGTTTCATCGTTGCTGATTGAAAGGAAACGAACAGGGTGGGGTTCGTAACCTGTTACACCTACGCCACGTTCCGAATTATCATTTTGGTCAGCATTATCCGCAACTTCTGCTTGCTTAATATTAAGAACCATCGAAGAGTCTTTCCGAGGATCTCGTAAATAATTCTCTTGTAAAAAATACATTGTTTTACCATCTTTAGTTAACACAGGATTGCGAGAATCTCGAAACCTATAATAACTCATATTTCCATCAAGGAAATTGCGCAGTTGTGTGAATTTTTTCGTTTCAAAATCGTATTTCCAAATACTGCGTGCATTCGATGATGTCTGGTGTTTGCGCCAAGCATTCTCGCTGCTTTTGATATCTTCAAACACTAAAAATTTTCCGTCGGCGCTCATGGTTACGTTATCCATCGCATTGGGCAAGACCAACACCGAACGTCCGCCTTTGGCCGAAACCTTGAACAGCTGTGTCGCCCAGCCTGCGGGATATTGCGCATAAGACGCAGGATGCTGAATATTCGCCGTAAAATAAACCTCTTTTCCATCAGACGAAAAACATTGCAATTTTTCGTTGGCTGAATGTGTCGTAATCCTTACAGGAGCGCCACCTTCGGAAGGCATGACAAACACATCATGATTGCCGTAACGATTGGAGTTAAATGCAATCTGTTTTCCGTCGGGCGACCATTTCGGATTATAGTCGTAAGCCGCATGAGTCGTGAGTTGCATGGCACGACCGCCGTCCACACTTACCTTGTAAATATCGCCTTTATACATAAATGCGATTTCTTTACCGTCGGGCGAAATACTCGGGTAGCGCATCCAAGCCACGTCGGTTTGCGAAAAGCCCATATACGAAAGGGCAAGCAGAAGGATTGAGAGGATTTTTTTCATAGTATTTTGTTTTTGATTTTTTCAGAAAGATGTTTTTAATGGACAAAGGTACGAATTTTTTCAAACAATTCCAAAATATGGTCTAATTCTTTGGCTTGCAAGAGTTCAATCCGTAAGGGTTTGAAATGCGGAATTGCCCTAAAATACGTACTGTAATGCTTACGCATCTCGCCAATGGCTTTGCTCTCGCCCTTCCATTCGATGCACGACAAAAGATGTTCACGACAAACGTCCACACGCTCATCAATGGTTGGTGGCGGAAGATGTTCGCCGGTTTGAAAAAAATGTTTAATTTCCTTGAAAATCCAAGGGTTTCCGATAGTTGCACGACCAATTAAAATACCGTCCACACCATACGTATTTTTCACTTCTAATGCACGTTCCGGCGTTTTGATATCGCCGTTTCCGAAAATGGGAATGTGCATGCGAGGATTGTTTTTCACTTCGCCAATCAACGTCCAATCGGCCTCGCCGGTGTAGAGTTGACAACGTGTTCGCCCATGTATGCTCAAACCCGCGATGCCGGCGTCTTGCAAGCGTTCGGCCACATCTACGATAACTTTGGATTCGTCGTCCCAACCTAAGCGTGTTTTCACCGTTACCGGTAAATTCACCGCTTTCACAATACCTTCCGTGATGCGAATCATTTTCGGAATATCCTTAAAAATTCCGGAACCGGCGCCACGATTGGCAATTTTCTTCACCGGACAACCCCAATTAATGTCGATAAAATCGGGATTTGCCTCTGCGGCGAGCTTAGCGCCTTCAATCATTGCATCTTCCAAATGACCATAGATCTGAATCCCCAGCGGACGCTCGTTTTCCGAGAAATCGAATTTCATCAAACTGCGTTGAACGTTGCGGATAATGGCATCGGTAGGCACAAATTCCGTAACCAGCACATCTGCGCCAAACCGTTTGCAAATCCTGCGAAACGGCGGATTTGTAACATCTTCCATCGGCGAAAGCCATAATGGAAAATCAGGGAGAAAAGACAACGATTTATTCGACATTTTTTTATTTTAGATGCAAAGATACGAAAAATTATGACAATTTGACAATTTTTGGGTTTGGCACGGTTTTTGTTGTAATATTTATAAATGAAAAAACACATGAGCGAAAATCACGAAATACCAAGTGCCGAACAAGACGAATCCCCATCTGCCGAAGCCTCCGAACTTGTTGAACAGCCTGAACGAATAGCCCCTATCGACCAGCTCACCACCGATCTGAAAGAGGCTAATGATAAATATTTGCGCCTGTATTCCGAATTTGACAACTTCCGCAAACGCACCCAAAAAGAGCGTTTGGACTTAATCAAAACTGCTTCGGAATCGGTAATTTTGTCACTTTTGATAATTTTAGATGATTTTGAGCGGGCGTTGCCGCTTATTTCGGACGAAGCCACAAAATCCGGCGTCGAACTCATCTACGGAAAATTAAAAACGACCCTCGAAAGTCAAGGGTTGAAGGCTATGGAAACTAAAGGTCTTGCGTTTGATGCTGACCTCCACGAAGCATTGGCCCAAATGCCGGCCGACGATGAGTCCCAAAAAGGATTGATTATTGACGAAATTCAACGTGGATACTACCTTTACGACAAGGTCATTCGCCACGCAAAAGTCATTGTTGCAAATTAAACGATATATGTACGGGCGTTGCGTGAACGTCCTAATCAAAAAATTTTATGTCAAAACGAGATTACTACGACGTATTGGGCGTAAGCAAAAATGCCACTCCCGATGAGATGAAAAAGGCTTATCGGAAGCTGGCTTTACAATATCATCCCGACCGCAATCCGGGCGATAAAGAGGCTGAGGAGAAATTCAAGGAGGCGGCGGAAGCTTATGACGTGCTTTCAACACCTGAAAAGAAAGCAAAATATGATCAGTTCGGTCATGCCGGAATGGGCGCCAATGCGGGTTACGGACCGGGTGGCATGAATATGGACGATATTTTTTCGCATTTTGGAAATATCTTTGAAAGTGCATTTGGCGGACATTTTCACAATTTTACCGGTGGATTTAGTGGTGGCGGACGACGGCAAAAATATACCAATCGTGGCTCGGACTTGCGTGTGCGTGTGAAACTGACGTTGGAAGAAATTGCCAAAGGGGTTGAGAAAAAAATCAAGGTTCACAAAAAAATCGCTTGTGATGTATGCGGCGGAACAGGCGCAGCCTCGAAAGATGCGTACAAAACTTGTACAACATGTAACGGTACGGGGCATGTAACGCATGTTACCAACACCATTCTTGGGCAAATGCAGCAAACGTCCATTTGTCCGACGTGTCATGGCGAAGGTAAAATTATCACGGAAAAATGTAAAAAATGTCACGGCAGTGGCGTTGTAGAAGGCGATGAAGTGATTTCAATCCGTATTCCGGCGGGTGTGGAAAACGGCATGCAACTTTCCATGCATGGGAAAGGCAATGCGGCCATTCATGGCGGTGTAAACGGCGATTTGATTGTGTTGATAGAAGAACTTGAACATCCGCTGTTTGAACGTGCACAAAACAGTTTACATTATAATTTATTTGTAAGCGTAACCGAAGCCGCTTTGGGCGAATCGGTTGAGGTTCCTACGCTTGACGGTAAAGTACGTGTCAAAATCGAAGCCGGTACACAATCCGGTAAACTTCTGCGTTTGCGCGGCAAAGGCTTGCCTTCGATGAATGGCTATGGTATGGGCGATATTATTATTTGTGTGAATATTTGGACTCCGCAAACCTTAACCAAAGACGAAAAAGAATTATTGGAGAAACTCCGCAATTCCCCAAATTTCAAGCCTAATCCGAAAAGCAACGGCAAAGAAAACAAAGGCTTTTTTGACCGGGTTCGGGATTATTTTGGGTAATTATTTCCCTTCGCCGGATAAGACCACGACGATTGTGTATAACAGAATTTTCAAGTCGTTCAGCAAAGACAGATTTTCGATGTATTGCAAATCAAAAGTCATGCGTTCTATCATTTGCTCTACCGATGAAGCATAGCCGTATTTGACTTCGCCCCAAGAAGTTAAGCCGGGCTTGACACGAAGCAGCCGTTTGTATTCCGGTGAAATTTTCACAATTTGGTCAATGTAATATTGTCGCTCCGGACGCGGCCCAACAAGGCTCATGTTGCCTTTCAATACGTTCCATAATTGTGGTAGTTCGTCGATGCGGTATTTGCGCATAAATCGTCCGAAAGGAGTTACACGTTCGTCGTTATCACTCGAAAGCATAGGCTGTTCGGGACTTTCTGCATGTTCGCACATGGAGCGGAATTTATACATCAAAAACGGTTTTTCGTTCAAGCCAATGCGCTCTTGCGTATAGAAAACCGAACTTTTTGAGCGTGGTTTCATTTTCCAAATCACAAATAACATCAAAGGCGCAAACAAAATTCCAAGCAATACACTTAATATAATATCAATCACACGTTTCAAAAAACGTTGCCAAGCAGGTAAGAAGTCGTCATTTGACATTAATTGCGGCGAAATCCGGCCTTTTTGAATGGCCTTGCGAATCCGGTATGTGTGACTTATCCGCCCGATTACCGTAAGTCCGAAATGAAATGCGAACAACATGAAAACATAATCGTAATACATTTCGTAACTTCTCACGTTATCATCCAAAATTACAATAAAGAACAACACGATAACGCCGCCAATCGAATGATGCAGCGTTTTTACAATATCAGAGGAAATGGTTTTTCCAAAAATTTGTCGATAATACCCGTAAACGGAATACAGCAACAACCAGCCCAGCGGAATAACCGCCAACCCTTGATACAAGCGATTATCCTGCCATGAAGCAGTAAGCGCATCGCTCAAATTGCCTATTTCTAAATATTTCCGATGAACGAAAAAAAATGCCCATGCCAAAGCCGCCGAAATAAAATCTATTCCAACGTAAAGAGCAGCATGGCGTTTTTTAGAAATCATTATCGCGTTGCGGATTGAATTTCGTTCATAATTTGATAGGCCACTTCGAGTGCGTTATGTCCGTCAATAAAAGGCACTGTGGGTGTTGAGTCGTTTGCAATGGCATCATGAAAACTGCTCAATTCCATTTGAATGGCGTTGATTGGTTCGATTTCAGGCTTTTCAATTTGAATGTGTTTTTGCTTGCCTTGTCCCAAATCAATAATCATCGCAAACGGGTCGCTCATCGTGGTTGCGTCCACATCATTCATGCGAATAATTTCCGATTGTTTGTCTAAAAAATCCACAGAAATATAAGCGTCTTTTTGAAAAAAACGCGTCTTTCGCATGTTTTTCATGGAAATGCGACTGGCCGTGATATTGGCTACACAGCCATTGCTAAATTCTAAGCGGGCATTAGCAATATCGGGTGTTTCGCTAACAATAGCCACGCCGCTTGCGCTGATTTTCCGAACCGGCGAATTGACTACGCTCAAAATTAAATCAATATCGTGTATCATCAAATCCAAAATCACAGGAACATCTAATCCGCGCGGATTAAACACCGCTAATCGGTGCGCTTCGATAAACATTGGATTGGAGATTTTATCTTTCACAGATAAAAAAGCCGGATTGAACCGCTCCACGTGGCCAACCTGTGTTTTCACACCGGCTTCGTTGGCCAAAGCCAAGAGTTTTTTGGCCTCTTGCGGCGTGGTCGTAATCGGTTTTTCGATAAACACGTGCTTACCTTTTCGCAAGACTAATGAAGCCACGTCGAAATGGGCAATCGTTGGAGTTACAATATCCACCACATCAGCGGCTTGAATTAACTCTTCCAAATTTGAAACAAATTTAACGCCGAGTTCGGCTTCAACCGTTGCGGCATGTTCAGCATCCGTATCAAAAAAACCAATAAGTTTGTAATGATTAGGAAGCCCCTGCAAGCATTTGATGTGAATTTTGCCGAGATGACCGGCGCCAATAACTGCGATAGAAAGCATAATTTATTTTTTTGTGCAAAGATACAAAAAATAATTGAGAATGGAAAATGGAGAATTGAGAATGTTGTGTCTAATTTTTTAACTAATTCGTAATTCCTAATTCGTAATTCGTAATTCGTAATTTTTTTGTATCTTTGCACAAAAATTCATCTGCCATGAACTTATTCGACCAAATCACTGCCGACATCAAAGCCGCTATGCTGGCCAAAGAAACCGTCAAACTTGAAGCCTTACGCGGCATCAAAAAAGAATTTCTCGAAGCCAAAACTGCCAAAGGCGGCGATGGCGAACTGAGCGACGATGCAGCTATCAAGATCCTTACCAAAATGGTGAAACAGCGCAAAGACGCCGCCGATATCTACACACAGCAAAACCGTCCCGAATTAGCCGAAAGAGAACTTGCGGAAGTCGCGGTCATTTCAGCTTATTTGCCCAAACAACTTTCCGAAGCCGAGTTGGAAGGCATCATCAAACAAATCATTGCCGACACCGGTGCGGAAGGCGCTAAAGACATGGGGAAAGTGATGGGCGTGGCCAGCAAGCAGTTGGCGGGAAAGGCCGAAGGACGCACTATCTCGGAGGTGGTGAAACGATTGCTTGTGTAGGTGATTTACGATTTTAGTATTTACAATTTACAATTGACTATTGGCTTTGCCCTTAGCAATGTGGCGTAGCGTAAATAGTAAATAGTTAAATAGTAAATTATCAACGAATTAAAAACAAAAGATAAAAAATTTTCAAAAAAATTTGGCCATGTCAAATATTTTTTATAATTTTGCAGTGTCGTAGTTTACTAATACACTAAAATAATATATAAATACATAGACATGATTACAATTCAAAACCTTAGTTTCCATTACAAAAGCGGACGGCCGATTTATTCGGGCGTGAACATGGAACTGCAACCGGGTAACATCTACGGCTTGCTCGGTGAAAACGGCGTGGGAAAAACCACCTTGCTCAAATTGATTTCGGGATTATTATTCCCAACCGGCGGACAGTGTTCGGTGCTGAATTTTACACCCAAAGAACGCGACCCGCACATGTTGGAAAAAATCTATTTGCTGCCGGAAACCTACACGCTGCCGAAAATCAAAATGAGCGAATACGTGAAGTTGTATGCGTCGTTTTATCCGAAATTCGACCACCAACAATTGACGGAATACGTCAAAGAATTTGGACTTTCGGAAACGCAAAAACTTTCTGAATTTTCGCACGGTCAGCAAAAAAAATGGCTGATTGCTTTTGGTTTGGCAACAAACACCGATTTGTTGTTGATGGACGAACCTACAAACGGTTTAGATATTCCATCAAAAACCATCTTCCGACAATTGATGGCAAAGGCGATGAGCGACCAAAAAACGGTTGTCATTTCCACGCATCAAGTGCGTGATTTGGAAAATCTGATTGACCCGATTATTATTTTGGAATACAATCAGGTTTTGCTTAACAATTCGATTGAAGACATCACTCAAAAACTGAAGTTTGTGATACGCGAAAATCCATCGGAAACGGCGTTGTATTCGGAACCTGCAATGGGCGGATTTGCTTGCGTGGAGCAAAATACAGACGGTGTCGAAACCAAAGTGAACATCGAACAATTGTTCAATGCCGCTATCACAAACAAAGACTTATTCAAAAGATTATTCATCCAAAAATAAATCAGCGCTATGAAACTCATATTTAATATAAACCGTTTTGCGAAAGTGCTCCAAATGGAATTTCGCCTGCATCAAAAAACATATCTTATCTTTTTGGGATTGACCTTGTTGGATTTGCTGATTACGATGACAACCTACTCCGCCACAATAGATGCGGTTGAAATTGCGGTGTCAACATCAGCAGACCCGAATATTGCAAAAGTTACGAGTAACCTTTTCGACGGTGTAATGCCGTTCCGACCGGGAGGTGCGTTTGGACTTTTGCTTGCTATCATTCCCTTTGCCCTATATGGTTTTCTGTATCATCCTACGAAAAGCTTGACTTACGCTATGTTGCCGGCATCGCAGTTTGAGAAATTTGTGTCTGCGTTTGTGCAATGTGTGATTATAGTACCGTTCAATCTGTTCGTATTTTCTTTGCTGATTTCCGGAATTGGTGATTTGGCGGGCGTTCCAATCAATTGGAGTATTGTGAATTTCGATTATATTTTAACCAAATATTGGTTACCTGCCATCTGCATTCAATCCATTGCTTTTTGGGGTGTGTTTTGGTTTAAAAAACAGAAATTGGCGAAAACCGTGTTGACGCTTACAACTTTTGTTATTGGTTTTCTTTTGATTAATCGTTTTTTTGGCGATTATTCTTTCGTGAAGTTTATTACAAGAATGGCAGAAAATGAAGGCTTTGTAACAAACGGCATGTACGCAGCAATGGTGGTACTTTGGGCTGCTGCGTTTATTAAATTTCCACGAACTCAAATCTAATCGTTATGGACTACAAAAATGATAAACCCATCTATTTGCAAATTGCGGATTACGTGTGTGAGCGCATTTTGCAAGGCGTTTGGAAAACCGACGAACGTATTCCATCGGTGCGTGAGTTGAGCGTAACCTTAGAGGTCAATCCGAATACAATCGTAAAAACGTTTGAATATTTAGAAAACAAACAAATTATTTTTCAGAAACGTGGCATCGGCTATTTTGTTGAAAGCGAAGGCTTAAAATGTATTCGTGAGATATATAAAAGCGAATTTTTCAACGAAGACCTGCCAAATCTGTTTCGGAAAATGAAGTGGCTGGATATTTCGGTAGAGGAGATTGCTGTGCTGCATAATAATGGTCAACGGTAAAAGGTGAACGGTAAAAGGTGCTTCGCCTAATCGTTAAGGGCACGCACATAGAAATAAGGCATAGCACCGTTAACCTTTAACCATTTAAATTTTTTTTCAAAAATTGTAACTTTTCCCCCCACAAGTTCGTCATATACTAAAACCCAAACACAAAGCTCAAAATGATCCAAATTTCCGGCTTAAATAAAACTTATTTCGGTGCACAGCCTTTACACGTATTGAAAGGTATTGATTTGCATATCAAAGAAGGTGAATACGTGTCGATTATGGGACAATCCGGTTCGGGAAAGTCCACATTGCTCAATATTTTGGGCATTTTGGACAACTACGACACGGGCATGTATTATCTCAACGGCAGATTCATCAAAGATTTGACAGAAACCCAATCGGCACGGATGCGCAACGAATTGATCGGGTTTGTATTTCAATCGTTTAACCTTATCGGGTTTAAAAATGCGGTTGAAAATGTGGCACTTCCGCTGTATTATCGCAATATCCCACGAAAGAAACGCAATGCGACCGCTTTGGAGTTTTTAGATCGGGTCGGCTTAAAGAATTGGGCGCATCATTTACCGAACGAACTTTCGGGCGGACAAAAACAACGTGTGGCCATTGCTCGCGCGTTGATTTCAAATCCGAGCATCATTCTTGCCGATGAGCCAACCGGTGCGTTAGACAGCAAAACCTCTGCCGAGGTGATGGAACTCCTCAGCGAAGTCAATCGTATGGGAAAAACCGTTATCATTGTTACGCATGAGCGAGAGGTGGCGGAGAAAACACAGAGGATTATTCATATAAAAGATGGGGTCATAGATGAAAACTAAGAACTAAGAGTGAAGAACTAAGAGTTGCTTCGCCTAATCGAAAAGGTACGACACTGAAAAATAAGGCGCAGCCACTCTTAGTTCTTAGTTCTTAACTTTTAACTCAAAAAATGGACACATTATACGAAATACTAACCACCTTCCGCAAGAACAAACTGCGCACTGCTTTAACCGGCTTTGCCGTGGCATGGGGCATTTTTATGCTTATCGTCTTGCTGGGTGCGGGAAACGGACTGATAAACGGCGTGAAATCTAACTTCGCAGATCGAGCACAAAATGTGGTGAGAATATGGCCGGGCTGGACAACAAAACCTTATCAGGGCTACAAACACGGTCGTCAAATCCGTTTCGAAATCAGCGACTTGGACTATATCAAACATGAGTTCCCCGATCATGTTTCGGCAATAATCCCGTCCTTGCGCTTTTGGAACCGAACGGTTTCTGCCGGAACAAACTATACAACTAATTCAGTTTATGCGGTTTATCCAGAAATGGGCAAGGTTGAAAACTATAAAGTATTAAAGGGCAACGGTCGTCCTATCAATCAAACCGACCTCAATGAACGCCGAAAAGTGGCGATGATTCACCCGACCACAGCGAGTGTTCTGTTCAAGGATAAAAGTCCGCTCGGACAATACGTTAAAATCGGTACAATTCCGTTTCAAGTGGTGGGCGTTTACGATGTGGATGCTAATAATCAAAACAACAATCAAACGGTCATTGTCCCGTTCACGACTGCAAGAACGGTATTCAACGCAGGACCGTTCATTCATCAAATTTCGATGATTGTTGATAATCTTCCCACACAAGAGGATAACGAAAAATTTAACGAAGATCTGAAAAAAGCTATTGCGCAAAAAAAGCAGTTCGACCCCACCGATGACAGTGCGATTTGGATTGGCAATCGATACGAAAATTATTTGCAGGCCAACATGATTTTCAACGTACTCTCCATTGCAATATGGATTATCGGGCTGTTTACGCTGATTTCGGGTGTGGTGGGTGTGAGTAACATTATGCTGATTAGTGTGAAGGAGCGCACGAAAGAGTTTGGTATTCGTAAGGCGATAGGAGCGTCGCCAATGTCGATTTTGAAGGTGGTGATTTTGGAAGCGATCATCGTTACAGCGGTGTTTGGGTATGTTGGCATGTTTTTGGGCATCGGCGTAACGGAGGCTGTGAATGCGTTGATGGAAGCCCAACAGAGCGCATCATCGTCCGATATGCAAATGTTCACTAATCCCACCGTTAGTTTAAGTATTGCGATGGGTGCGACCTTAACGATGATTATCGCCGGAACGCTGGCGGGATTTTTCCCTGCACGGAAGGCGGTGCAGATAAAACCGGTGACGGCGTTGGCAGCGAAATAATATTTGTAGGGGCGAGACATGCCTCGCCCCTACGAGACAAAAAATGATGAATAAACGAAAAAACAACCATGTTTGACCTTGATAAGCTAACCGAAATCCTCCAAACCATCACACGCAACAAAACGCGTAGTTTCCTCACTGCGTTCGGCGTGTTTTGGGGTATCTTCATGCTTGTAGCGCTGATTGGCGGCGGCAATGGACTGGATTATTTTCTGAAGAAACAAATCGGAGGTTTTGCGACCAATTCTTGCTTGGTTTGGACAAATGTAACGTCTGAACCGTACAAGGGTTTCCGCAAAGGACGCTGGTGGAGCATGAACAGCAATGACCTCAAAATTCTTAAGGCGCAGATACCCGAAATAGAACATATTGCCGGCATAAACACGATATGGGACGGTACGTTTATCAGAGGCGAACGAAAACAAGACGCACAGATAGAAGGCGTAACGCCATCTTATGCGAAAATCAAACTGCCTGTTATGCTGAAAGGCCGCTATATCAACGATATGGACGTGTGGGAAAAACGCAAAGTCTGCGTGATTGGCGAGCGGGTTTACGAAGCAATGTTTATGAATGGCGAAGACCCCATCGGACAGACCGTTCGCTGGAATGATGTGCCTTTTCAGGTGATTGGCGTGTTCAAGCCTTTGAGCGAAGGTATGATGATCAACGGAGACGACCGTGAAAAAATGATGATTCCCTTATCCACCATGGACTTGATTTCGCAGAGCGGCAGTTATGTTGACTTGATAACGTTAACGGCCAAAAAAGGCTATCGCATCAGCGAATTGGAAGAAAAAGTTTCGCAAATCCTCAAGCGTGAACACCAAATTGCGCCAGATGATAAAAAAGCTGTTTTTGTGATGAACATTGAAAAAGAGTTTATGATGTTTGAGAACTTGTTTTTGGGTATTACTATTTTGGTTTGGATTGTAGGGCTTGGCACGCTTATCGCGGGTGTTATCGGTGTAAGTAATATTATGATGGTAACCGTAAAAGAGCGAACGCAGGAAATCGGCGTGAGACGTGCGCTTGGTGCGAAACCACGGCAAATATTATCGCAAATATTATCTGAAACGGCAGTATTGACAGGTGTTTCGGGATTGTTGGGCATTGCATTCGGCGTTCTTGTTCTGCAATTGGCTGATTTAGGAATTAGTGGAGGAGGAGGGGAAACATCGGGCTTTATGATTCCGTTCTGGACGGCGATATCAGCGGCGGTCGTGCTGCTTGTACTTAGCCTTTCCGCAGGATTGCTCCCTGCGTGGCGGGCGATGCAGATTAAGGCGATTGATGCGCTACGAGATGAATAGAGTTAAGAACTAAAAACTAAGAACTAAGAGTTATTAAAATACAATTATTAAGTTATGAGTAAAAAGGAATCGGTATTGAGGGAGAAAAGTTATAAATTTGCTATTCGGATAGTGAAACTATCGCAATATTTACAAAAGGAGAAAGAATTCGTTTTGAATAAGCAGGTTCTTAAAAGCGGAACCGCTATTGGCGCATTGATTAGGGAAGCTGAATATGCTCAAAGTAACGCTGATTTTATTAGTAAATTTAGTATCTCTTTGAAAGAAGCCAACGAAACGGCATATTGGTTATCATTGTTAAAAGACACCGGTTATGTAGATAAAAAATTATATGATAGTCTATCACAAGATTGCGAAGAAGTCATCAGTATGCTCATATCTTCTATAAAAACATTAAAGAAAAAAACTCTTCACTCTTAGTTCTTAGTTCTTAACTCAAAAAAATTCCATATCATGAAAAAACTCTTTAGGTATTTCCTCCTTGCCCTTGTAGGACTGATTGTTATCTACACGTTCTACTTTCTGTATTCTAAATCGAAACCGAAAGACATCGTTTACGAGTTGGTTACGATGGAAAAATACACCATTGTGAAAAAGACCATTGCCACAGGTAAAGTAGAACCTCGTGATGAGATTTTAATCAAACCGCAAATCAATGGTATTATTACCGATCTTTATAAAGATGCCGGTCAAAAAGTTCGTGTGGACGAAGTCATTGCGAAAGTGAAAGTTGTGCCCGAAATGAGTATGTTAAATTCTGCGGAAAGCCGTGTGAATATGGCAGAAATCAATTTCAGTCAGGCTGAAAAAGATTTTGAGCGTATTCAAACGTTATACAAAAACAATGTGATTGCCAAAGAAGAATTTGAACAGGGCGAAGTGGCTTATAAACAAGCCAAAGAGGAATTGCAAGCCGCCCAAGACAATTTAGACATCACTAAAACCGGTTTATCCAAGCGTTCGGGAAGTTACAGTACAACACTGATTCGAAGCACGGTAAACGGTTTGATTCTGGATATCCCTGTAAAGGTTGGAACATCTGTTGTACAATCCAACAATTTCAACGAAGGCACGACTATTGCTTCGGTAGCCAATATGGGTGATATGATTTTCCGTGGAAAAATTGATGAAACCGAGATCGGAAAAATTCGTGAAGGAACAAACATCAGTATTACGCTTGGAGCGTTAGAAACCGTAAAGCTCAAAGCCAACCTCGAATATGTATCGCCCAAAGGCGTTGAAGAAAATGGTGCGATTATGTTTGAAATCAAGGCTGCTGTTGCGGTTCCCGATTCTATTTTCGTCAGGGCAGGTTATTCCGCTAATGCGGAAATTATCACTGCGCAGCGTGACAGTGTGCTCACACTTCCCGAATCGTGTTTGGAATTTAACGGAGACAGCGCTTTCGTTTATGTTTTGAAAACGGAAACGCCTCAACAAAGTTTTGATAAAAAACCTGTAAAAATAGGACTTTCCGACGGTCTTCGCATTGAAATTCTCGATGGCATCGGCGAGGCTGATAAAATACGTGGCGCAGTTGTTGTGGAAAACAAAAAACGGTAAACGCCGCTACACGGCTGATAAAAGGGTAAAACGGTAAAATGGTAAAAGCTTCGCCATAAGTAACCTCTTAACCCTTTAACCTTTTGACCTTTTAACCCTTTAATTCTTTAACTCATGAACAAAATATTCACCATAATCTTGCTCGCTGTCCCTGCCATTGGCTTTTCCCAAGACGCATGGACCCTAAAAACCTGCATTGACTATGCTTTGGAACACAACCTGCAAATCAAGCAATCGGGTATTCTTTCCGAGAGTAATCAAATGCAGTGGGATCAAGCGAAATACAACCGTTTGCCAAGTGTCAGCGCAAGTCTGTCCGATGGATTCAGTTTCGGACGCTCGTTGAGGCAGGACAACACGTATGCCTCTCAAAACTCCAATTCCGCCGATGCGTCGCTCAGTGCGAGTGTGCCGATTTTTCAAGGCTTGCGTATCAATAACGAGATTGCTGCACAGAAATTAAATTTTATGGCTTCGGTCGAAGATCATCAAAAAATGAAGAACGACGTGAGTTTGACGGTGGCATCGTATTTTCTGAATGCGTTGGTGCAAAAGGAATATTTGAAGATTGCACAAAGTCAAATGACTTTGACCGACACCCTGCTTCATCGTTGCGAAATCCTTGTCAATAACGGAAAAGAACCGGTTTCCAAACTGTACGAGTTGAAAGCACAATTGGCCAATGATTATTATAATATGACAACGGCGGAAAAAAATCTACGCTTGGCTTTATTGGATTTGGCGCAGCTTTTGGAAGTTGAGAATTTTTCAACATTCGATGTTGTATCGCCTGAATTATTGATGGATATTTCGGAAACGCCTATCCCCATTGTTGTTTTCGAAGATGCTATTGTAACATTGCCTGATGTAAAAGCCGAAGAATTGCGCTTGGAACGTTCGAAAAAGAATTTGGACATTGCCAAAGGTGCTTATTATCCAAGCCTTTCGTTGGGAGCGTCAACTTCAACAGGCTATTATTATTTGAGTGGAAATACCGCTATTCCGAACGATGCGTTCAGCAAGCAATTGTCTGACAATTGGCGCAGTTACGTGGGTTTGTCGATGAATATTCCGATTTTCAATCGTATGGCTACGCGAACCAATGTTTCGCAAAGTAAGATTCAAATTCAACAACAAGAACTTGAAGTGGAAAATGCGAAAAAAACGATTTTCAAAGACATTCAGCGCGCGTTGCTAAATGCCAAAGTATCGAAAGACCGCTATGTGGCCTCGGTTAATTCCGTTCAAGCCAATCAAGAATCGTATCGCTATGTAGTACAACGCTATGAGTCAGGCCGTTCCACATTTTTTGATCTGCAACAATCCCGTGTTAATTTGGAAAAAGCCCAATCAGAACAAATCCAAGCGAAGATTTTCAATACAAAGGTTTTGGATTTCTATAATGGAAAGGCTATTGATTTGTAATTTGCAAATGTCAAATATTTTTCGTATCTTTGCACGCTAAAAAACGCAAAACTTATCTAAAAAAAGGAAATATTATGGCAGCAATTACCGCAGCAGACGTAAACAAACTTCGCCAAATGACCGGCGCAGGTATGATGGATTGTAAAAAAGCCCTCTCGGAAAACGACGGCGATTTTGAAAAAGCAATTGACTTTCTCCGTAAACAAGGACAGAAATTAGCCGCAAAACGTGCCGACCGCAGTGCAAACGAAGGTATGGTATTGGCTCAAAGCACCACAGACGGCAAATACGCATCTATCGTTTTAATTTCGAGCGAAACCGATTTCGTAGCGAAAAACGCCGAATTTCAAGCGTTCGTAAAAACCGTATCAGACTTGGCAACGACAACCAAACCCAAATCTTTGGACGAAGCCAAAGCCATGAAAATGGCTGATGGTCGCACCGCTGAAGATCATGTAACCGACCTTGTCGGAAAAATCGGCGAAAAAATCGAATTTGCACAATTTGAATGTTTGGAAGATGCAAAAGTTGTGGCTTACAACCATCATGGAAACCGCTTGGCAACGATTGTTTCATTCAATGGCGAAATTCCGCAAGAGGCAGCTAACGACGTAGCCATGCAGGCTGCCGCTATGGCTCCGCTTGCTCTTGACCAAACGAGCATTTCACAAGCTGATATTGATCGTGAATTGGAAGTGGCACGTGACCAAGCTCGTCAAGAAGGTAAAGCCGAAGACAAAATCGAAATGATCGCTCAAGGCCGTTTGAACAAATTCTTCAAAGAATCTACGTTGGTGAATCAAGAGTTTATCAAAGACAACAAACAAACCGTTGCGCAATACGTGAAATCGAAAGCGGGAAACACCGTTATTACGGGATTTCGTCGTGTAATGTTGGGTGCATAATTGTCTCGCAAATGTTAATTGTATGGGCAGAAATTTTTCTGCCCATATTTTTTTATCAGAATTTTTCCTTATCACCCGCTTCAACCACAAATTTAATTCTGACACCAAATAAAACCAATCCCATAGAAAACATATTTTATATGGGATTGGTTTTATTAAATGCTTTTATTGAGTGCTTTTCATCAAGTGTTCGCTCAGCGGCTGCATCAGGGATGATTTTATATACAACGCCAGAATTTTTTGTATTTTGGCGTTGTATTCCACACTTTTATCGGCAGAAAAATCTTCTGTGGTGCGGCGGGCGTCCGGGATATAATGTCATGCTGCAGATAACGGGCTGATTAAAGTTCCACATACGGGTCATACTGCAATCGGTGTACCAACATTCACAGCTGCAATTGGTGCGGCGGGAGACTGTCGGCGGTGAGATACAAGCACCATAAGGGACAGTTTCACACTCAATCAGGCAGTTGTTTCTGTAAAATTTGACGGTACAGCATTCCGGCGGCGGATCGATGATCGGCACAATTACCGGATTGTCGACTTGCACAGTCACCGTAGTGTCAACAATATTCTGATTGGTGTTCTGACCGACTACTGTTACGGAAGTGGTGACGACTCCGGTCGTACTGCCGTCGATGTCACCCCGAATCAGGAATGGTGATGTTCCGCCGTTAGGGATGTCATTCAGTGTTGTAGTTCCCGTCCAAGGCGTCCAGGTCTTGCCACCGTCCTTGGAGTATTCCACATTTGTCAGACCGCGCGGCGGCCGGTAGCTGACCTGCGGGGTAATGGCTGTCGCCGGACCGTTGTTTTTCGTAGTGACGGTATATGTCACCTTGTCACCCGGTTTTGGTGTGTTGTTATCCACGGTTATCGTTGTTACCAGATTAGCCGACGGCGGGGTAACGTTGGTCGTGGCTGGCGGTGTGGTGACAGGGGGAGTGGTGCCGTCGGTTCTCGGTGTCGGTGTAGTGACAGTCGCAGTATTGCTTATGTTTCCTGTTGCCGTTTGGCTGACAGTTCCTTTAATGAGTACCGATGTGTTATTACCTGACGCCATGTCGGGCAGTGTGGCGGTTCCGGTCCATGCCGACCAGGTTGTGCCGTTATCCAAACTGTATTGAAGATTTCCTACAGAGGTCGGCACCTGATCTGCGACAGTCGGAGCTTTCGCGGTTCCGGGACCGTTGTTCCGGACACGGATCGTATACTGGATCGTTGCTCCCGGACCGGCAACAGTCTGGTCGACAGACTTCGTTGCCGAAAGATCAGCGGCAGGATTCGCCGGCGGGGTCGGGGTGACCGGAGTGACGATTTCAGTCGTATCATCAAGGGATCTCGGCGGACGGTTTGTGGGGGTTGTG
>QMCD01000870.1_pt1 | contig 20020 bp, 18 predicted proteins | sample 1821841 | NCBI WGS metagenome assembly QMCD01 (sample SAMN01991225, study PRJNA193472) | Termite gut metagenome, whole genome shotgun sequencing project. | isolation source: worker | host: Macrotermes natalensis
CTGTTGATTGCTGTCGGCACCGGGTTTTTCAAGCCTTGCATTTCCGTTATGGTCGGCCAACTTTACGGCAAAAACGATCCGCGGCGTGACGGCGGATTCACGATATTTTACATGGGCATCAATCTCGGTGCGGTTCTGTGCCCCTTTGTGGCGGGGACCCGGGCGGAAAAAAACCCCCAGCCCCAGCCGAATTGGGCAGCCAGTGTTCCAGCCACAAAGGGGCATAGAACCGCACCGAGATTGATGCCCATGTAGAATATCGTGAATCCGCCGTCACGCCGAGGATCGTTTTTGCCGTAAAGCTGGCCGACCATGACGGAAATGCAGGGTTTGAAAAACCCGGTGCCGACGGCGATCAGCAGCATTCCGCCGAAAAAAGCGAGGCAAGCCAGAGGATCATTTTCAAAAGTCACGGCGAGCGGCTTGCCGTTTCGTACCAATTCCGTTGCCGACAGCAAAAATTCGCCCGCCGCAATCAAAATACCGCCCAAAAGCATGGAACGGTGTTGCCCAATGAATCGGTCAGCAATCCAGCCACACAGAAGCGGCATCAAATAAACAAGCCCGGTAAAATTGCCGTAAAAATTGAGTGCGTCCTCTTTCGACCAACCAAAGCCGGGATGATCCACACCGCTGACCGCCGCGACCAAATAGAGCGTCAACAAGGCCCTCATGCCGTAGTAGCAGAATCGCTCCCACATTTCCGTGGTGAAAAGCACCCAAAGTCCGGCGGGGTGTTTTTGGGGAAATTCTGGTGTGGCAGGTCTTTCTTGTGTCTCCGTACTCATTATTCCTGTCCGTGGGTAGAGGGCCTTCTCGACTCTGCACGCGCTGACGCTTCGTGCTCCAACATCTCGGAATTATACGAAAACGCAAAAAAGGCCGCAAGATTGGATTATCCGGTAAACGGGGACAAAATTGCACATTTCCGCTTATCACACGTATTTCAACAACATGCAAATTGCTTTGGGTAAATTGCTCTGGACGCCGAGGGCCGGTTTTCGTAGTATCCCCTTGGAGACGTGGCCTTTTTTGCGCACTACTACTGCACTCGGAGCAATGAACAGTTCAAAATTCAAGAAGTTTTGTACGCTTTTTCTGCTGTTGACGTTCGTGACCTCGCTTGCCAGTGGCTGTGTGCGGCGGCGCATGACCGTGCGATCCAATCCGCCCGGCGCGACCGTGTATCTGGATGGCAAAGAAATAGGCAGAACGCCCTTTTCCACGAATTTCGACTTCTACGGCAAGCGGGAATTCCGGGTGGTCAAACAGGGCTACGAGACGAAAACCACCATTCTGCCGGTGCGCGCGCCTTGGTATCAGTGGATCGGATTCGATTTCGTTTCGGAAGTGCTCTTGCCCGGCAAGCTGACCGACCGGCATTATTACGAATTCGACCTTCAGCCGGAACAAGTCATCCCGAAGTACGAACTTGTCGGTCGGGCAGAGGATTTGCGCCGCATGGCCCATGCGGATGGGGTTGTGCAGGTCAACCCGGCCATCACGGGGACTTATGCTCCCGATTCTGCTCAACCGGCCATGCCGCCCGCCGGATCAATCGCTCCGCCGTACTGATCGGAGCCGAGCGGCGGCCTGAAAGCGGATCACCGATAGCCGTCACAGCCACATCGGCGTCATACGGCGCAGTAAGCATTGAGGGCGGCCATCTTCCCGGCGACCGATGGATGCTTTTTTCATTGTATTTTCCAAAAACATTGAAAAATTCTTACGGGAGCGATTCCCTTATGGGATTCAATCCGCTAAGATAGTATCCTGTGGGTGGAGTGTACGGGTTGTGCAGCCTGTGCATGTCCGGCCATCTCGCCAACGGTTTTTCCGGGTGGGTTTTTTACTGAAGTTCAACATAACCTCTTTTCAAAACAACATTGCAATGAAATCCAACAAATTGAGGCTCTCTTTCCTTTTTCTCATGCTTTGCGGACTGGCTGCCAACCATGCTCTGGCCGCCGAATCCAAAAACGCGGCGGCAAAAAACGATTCTCCCGTCGTCACAAAATTGAAAGTATTGTTCCTGTGTACCGGTAATTCCTGTCGCAGCCAGATGGCCGAGGGGTTCGCCCGCGAATTAAAAAGCGACGTGATTGAGCCTTATTCCGCCGGGGTCAAACCCAGCGGCAAAAATCCAAAGGCTGTGCTGGTGATGAAGGAAGCCGGTATCGATATTTCACAACAGGCGTCAAAAGATGTCAAGGATGTGATGGACGTTCCGTTCGATTACGTTGTCGCCGTTTGTAGCAACGCCGAAGAAACCTGTCCCGTGTTTCCGGGTAAGGTGAGGCTGGTCCGCCATCTCTTCGACGATCCTCCGAAGCTCGAAAAAGAAGTTGAGGGCGAAGAAGCGAAACTGAACTGCTACAGGCGTGTTCGGGACGAAATCAAAGCCTATGTTCTGACCTTGCCGGAATCTCTGGAGAAAGAGGTTGTCCCAGCCGAGCCGGAGATTTCTGCGCAGACGGGCACTGTCAAGAAAAATGTTGAGCGAAAATCTTTTCGCAATCGAATTTGGCAGCGTATTCGCCGTGCGCGGTGAACATGTCAATCGAAAGAAATCCGACCCTCATCACGCCGCGCAGGCTGTGCTACGGCAGCCGAAAACGCAACGAGATGAAACACATGGTGGGGAGTAGGGGTTGATGGACGTCCCTGCTTGACGCCGGTGTCGTGCGTTGTTCGCGGCTTCCACGCCCGCGAGGGAATGACATTTTTTATGCAACAATTAAACCAAAATTACAATGACAAAAATCATTCTCGTAGGTGGATTTCTGGGAAGTGGTAAGACAACGCTCTTGGCCGAGGCGGCAAAGAAGTTGGGTGCGCAAGGCAAATCGGTGGGCTTGATTACGAATGACCAGGCTCCCGGCCTAGTCGACACCCGATTGCTCCACAAAACAGGGAAAGGCGTTTCCGAAGTTTCGGGTAGCTGTTTCTGCTGTAATTTCAACGGATTCGTCGATGCCGTGAAGTCCCTGATCGAACGGGGGGCGGAAACGATCATCGCCGAGCCGGTCGGGAGTTGCACCGACCTTTCCGCGACCATTATGAATCCGATCAAGAAATTCCACCCGGAGTGGGAACTCGCCCCGCTGACGGTGTTGGTTGACCCGAACCGCTTCCTCGAAGCGTTGGGGAAGACTCCGAGCAAAGTCGACGCCGATGCCCTGTACATTATGAAACTTCAGATGAACGAAGCCGACCAGATTCTCGTGAACAAGGCCGACTTGCTTTCCGAGTCGCAGCGTAACGAAATCGAAACGTTGCTTGCCGAAAACTTTTCCGGCAAGGTTACGGGACTGGTTTCAGCCCACAGCGGCGAAGGCGTGCATGATTGGCTTTCGGACGTTCAACACGGCCATGCAGCCGGAAAAAACATCGTCGAAGTCGATTATGATCGCTATGCCCGCGGTGAAGCGGTGCTCGGTTGGCTCAACGCTTCGGCCAAAGTGGGAGCGAAGGACGGCAAAAACGATCCGAAGGCGATCTTACGTTCGCTGATGGCCGACTTTCAGGCAGAACTGAAGAAACAAGATGCCGAAGTCGGGCACGTCAAGGCCATTTTGAATCTTGACGGTAAGGAGTGTGTCGCAAATCTGACCCGTTTGGATGGCGATGTCGAGGTGCGTGAGGTGGATTCGCAGCATGGCCAAGCAGGAGCGACCGAACCCGTTCTCATATTCAATGCGCGGGTGCAGATGTCGCCGGAAGTTTTGGAAAAAATCGTCCGGGAGTTACTCGAAACGGATGAACTTGACGTGGCGATTGAAACGCTACGTTGCCTGATGCCGGGACGCCCCAACCCGACCCACCGGTTGAGCGAGGTAATTGAAAAATGAAAATTGACAATGGAAAATCAATGTCGCAAGCGAATTCTTGTGATTGGTCAGGATAATTGCTTGCGTTCTTCAGGCTCTCCATTCTCAATTTCCCGTTATGACGTTTCACCATGTCGCATCCCACTCTGTTTCGTAAATCCCTCGCCGAGTTTATCGGCACGTTTATGCTCGTTTTTTTCGGTGTGGGTTCGGTCCATACGGCAACGCTCTGCGGTGCTCAGGTCGGCCTTTGGCAAATTGCCATCGTTTGGGGGCTTGTGATCGCCTTTGCGATTTTCATTACGGGAACTGTCAGCGGTGGGCATCTGAATCCGGCCATGACTCTGGTGTTTGCCGTCCGTCGCGGTTTACCGTGGCGCGAGGTTGGCCCGTACTGGATCGGCCAGTTTGCCGGTGCATTTTGTGCGGCCTCGCTGCTTTTTGCGCTGTTTGCCCCTCAACTTGCCGCTTATGAAAAGTCGAAAGGCGTGGTGCGCGGCGAGCCGGGTAGCGTGGTCACGGCTCGGTGCTACGGCGAGTATTATTCCTCACCGGATTCGATTCCAAGCAAAGCCGCAAACAAAGAAGAGCCGTGGACGGAATCGGCGTGGCAGGAGCAGGCGAAGTTGGTTCCGCACCGGATCGCGTTTTGTGCGGAAATGTTTGGCACGGCCATTCTCGCTTTAGTCGTCTTTGCCATCACGGATCACCGCAACCATGCCCGGCCTGCCGCTCATCTGACGCCGTTGTTCATCGGTTTGACGATTTCAATGCTGATTTCCGTGCTGGCTCCTCTGACTCAGGCGGGCTTCAATCCGGCACGGGATTTCGGACCGCGGCTGTTCGCCTATTTTGCCGGTTGGGGCAAAGCGGCGATTCCCGGCCCGAACGGCTTCGGATTCTTGACGGTCTATGTTGTCGCCCCCTGTGTCGGTAGTATCTTGGGTGGCACGATTTACGACTGGGCCATCCGACCGGCTTTACCGCCGGGCGAGGAATAATTGCCTATTCTGCGCCAAACCGCCCGACACCTATTCTCCCGATGCGCGTCTCCGGGCGGCTGCGCGTATGGAGTTGCAGGATCGCGTGCCGGGCCATTTTTTCTCTTGACCGGATATTGGAAATCGCTACTATCCTCTCTTTAGGGGGGCAGTGTCTTCCGCCCCCCCTACCGAAGCCCATGATTGAGTACCGATTCGTTTTCTCGACAGGCGCGATGCAAGACTTACGTTTGCTCCTCTTAGTCTGTTTCGTGATGCTGTTGTCCTCATGGGGCGGCGGCACAGAGGCCGCGACCGCTCTGTCGACAGCGTTTTTTTCCGAGCCGACGTTGACTTCCTCGCCGGAGCGACAAAGCATGGCCGCAACAAAACACCGCTACCTTGGCCAATCAACGGACTCACTCCCCCCCTTGCGAATGACACCTCTGTCATTTGATGGGTATGCCATCGGATACACCAGTACAGACTCAGCCCCAAACGCTCCTCATGTCTCTCGGAGTGACCAGCCTTGGAACGGCAGCACAGCCGGGGCTTGGCGATGGACGCTTTTTCCCGATGGCCAAATTTTTCCGACCTTGTTGGCCGGCGTGAATGAATCCCGCTTGGGTGGGGTATGGAATTACGACCGCGACCAACGATGGATGTGGGATATTACACTCGGTGGGCGCGCCCCTCTTGTCCGTTATGGCAATAAAAGCGTGCTCCAGCCTGAAGGTTGGCAGCTGGACATTGAGGGTTCCGTCCATCTCCGCTTGGACATGGAGAACCAGACGGAAATGGATTCCAACGACTTTCGTTTTGGCCTGCCGATTTCCTACGGGACGCACGATTGGCAAATTCGGTTCGGTTATTATCATGTCAGCTCCCACATGGGCGATGAACGGATGTTGCGTCTCGCTGACCAAGGATTACCCCATAATCGGATCAATTATGTTCGAGAGGCCTTGATATTCGGTTACGCCTGCCGTATCCGACCGTCCGTGCGTCTCTATGCGGAAGCGGACCTTGCCATAAAACAGGGCGAATGCACCGAAAGGTGGCATTTCCAATTCGGCGCGGAGTACAGCGAGGAATATAGGCGTCCGTATCGGGACAAGGCATTCGGCGACTCGGACTGGCACGGCTCGCCCTTCGTCGCCGTGAATGTGATTTTGCTCGAAGAGCATAAATTTGACGGCAACATTACCACTCAGTTCGGTTGGCAGTGGCGTGGCCCGCGAAACCAATTACTCAGGGTTGGTGCTCAATACTTTGCCGGTGTGAGCGAACAGTACGAACACATCCACGCTCAACGTGAGCACAAAATCGGTGTCGGCCTCTGGCATGATTTCTAACGCAAATCAGAAAATTAACCTCAATTTTGGAAAATTCATGTCGCAAGAGGAAGTATGGACTGTTGGGCGGCTTCTCCAGTGGACGTCCGATTTTTTTCTAAAAAAGGGAATGGAAACGCCGCGACTGGAAGCGGAAATTTTGCTCGCTGCCGCGATGAGAGTCAAACGGATCGAATTGTACACGCAGTTCGCGTCCGAGCCGAATGCGGAGACCCGAACCCGCTTTCGTGAATATGTCAAACGTCGCGGTGCCGGTGAGCCTGTCGCCTACTTGGTCGGGCACAAAGAATTTTTTTCGATTCCGTTCCAAGTTGACCGAAATGTACTGATCCCTAGGCCGGAAACAGAACAACTCGTTCTGGAAACGCTCGACATTCTCAAGTCCATGCCAAGCGGCAGCAAACCGACCCTTTGTGATGTGGGGACGGGAAGCGGAGCTATCGCCGTGGCTCTCGCTGTTTCTCTTGCTAACGTGAAAAATAGGCCGCAAAACCTTTCCGACGCCAGAATCATTGCGGTCGACCTCAGCGAGGCCGCCCTAGCCTTGGCTCGGAAGAATGCGGAAAGCAACAACATTGCGGAACGCATTGACTTCATCCATTCCGATTTGCTCCAGAACGTGGCAGGGCCACTTGATATTGTTGTCAGCAATCCGCCTTATGTCAGTCAATCGGAATATGACGCGCTGCCGGTTGACGTAAAAAAGTTTGAACCCCCATCCGCTTTGCTTGCAGGCCCTAAAGGTACGGAAATCATCAAACGGCTTGCCGAGGAAGCCATGACCAAGCTCAAGCCCGGCGGACACCTTTTGATTGAAAGCAGCCCGATGATCGTCAACGCCGTCGCCGAGCTGCTGGCAGAGTGGGAGGGCGTTCGTATCCTCAAAGATACCGCCGGCCTGCGTCGTTTTGCCGTGGCAAAAAAACCGTAAGACAGGTCTTCCGAAAAAATTTTACGGTGAAGATCAATCCCAACCGATTCCTGACTCGCTCTCGCTTTGGGAACTGTTATCTTACTCCAATGGCGTAAGGGTCGCCTGATCGCAGACGATCTGGAGGAAACAAGGATGAAAAGCGGCCTCCGTTGCCATTAACGAGATTGCCGCTCGCTTCCCAGTAAAAACCGCCAAGCCAGTCCGTATTCATGCCGAGTTTTTTGATTCCCCCGCTCTTTTCAAGTGTGCGGAATTCCGTGTGCATCGGTAAACGAAAACCGAGAGCGGCGACCTTTTGTTTCGCGCTTGCAAAAGTCCCCGTTCTGGACTGCGAAACGGTCCATTCCAGCCCGGTGGACTGATCTCGCCAAGCCTTAGTATTCTTGTTACTGCTGCCGGGCTGTCTGTCGCTCGGCCAGCCAATCCCCGGAGGGATCGGACTGCCCAGTGTGTTAATTTGGTAGCTTCCCCCATTTTTCGCTTTGAAAAATTCTCTCACGACCCATCCAGCGTCATCGGTTCTGGCTTGTGTGACGTTTTTGGACATAGGTACGCGGACACGGTCATTGCCGCGAAGACGAAGCCAATACGCTTCGGGCGGTGCGCCCAAGGGCACGTTGTGAGGATTTTTCCTGACATCGTTCGAATCGACGCCGGCATCTCTTTTGATGACGAACGGTTCGCGAACATGAACCCAAAAGTATCTTTTATCAGACGAAGGAAACTGATAGTATCTTTTTGCATAAGTGTTTCCGTGGTCTTCCTCAATATGCAGATAAGGGATCGAAGGTGTCTTAATCCTCGTCGTAGTGCCACCTTCAACGCGAGTCCAGCCGGTTGTTTGACGTGTGGCCCAGTTACCATCCATGACGGCCACACGCACGGGAAGCTGGGTGTTGTTGGTGAGTGTGATGTCCGCGGAAACCTTCGAGGCAGACATTGAAACGGCAAACAAAGCGACGACGCACAATAGTAATTTTTTCATGATTGTTTGTTGGGTTAAAATTGTTTTTCGATTGCTGTATTGCTGCCACCATCGGAAATAGTGGCAGCGAAAGTTGTGAAGGACGTTGCTACGCATCGAATAGGATGCTCCCTGTACAGCCAGACAGCAACGCCGATGGACGCTCCCGTAGTGTCCTAAACATCAGGGCGGGCGAGAAGGCGATGCTCCGTTCACACAGGGCCTGTGCCGGGCCACTGCCCGTGCAACCAGAACGGTCGGCGACAGAAAAGCGATCAAATCATCAATGATCGCAATGACGACAAGAAGTTCGGCCAAAATAAAGCTGAATCTGGAAGACGACCTTAATTGCCACCCCCCCCTAATTTTAACACAGAGCCGTATACGCATACCCCTGCCCTCCCCAATTTGAGCAATCGAGAAGATATACTACCATCTACTTCATGTACTGTAATCGATTCCAACATGTTTTGCAATTAGGGGACTCTAAAAACTTTCCCAGTCACGTCAAAATTCAGTTAAGAAGCGACCGGTGGAAGCCGTGTCATAATGTCACCATTCCGCAACGAAGACCAATCCAAACCGACGTCATTTATCGCTCGTGACAACAAACAAGCTGATGCCCGGCACACTGGCCGCAATCGCTTCGACCCGCACCACTTCGCCGTGATGGAGTCGCCTGTCAGCGCGAATCACGACATCGGTTTTGCCTTCCCGCAAGCCCAGTTCGATGGCTTGGATGATCTCGGACTCCTGCAATTCTTTGTCGGCGGACAATTCCCGGCCTGCCGTGCCATCACCGAGAAAAACCGTGGAATCCTGTTTGAAGCCTGCCACGGTCAGCACGGTCGAAGTGCGAGGATTCACGGCCACGCCATACTCGGCTTTCGGCAACTGCACGCTCGCGTCTTTTCCCAGCGTCGAGCAGACGAGAAAGAAAATCAGCAGCAGAAACACAATGTCGATCATCGGCGTGATGTCCATGTCCGCGGAATGGGCACGGCGGCGGCGAAGCGTGATCGGAGCATTTTCGGCTTCCGGCGTAGGGAGTAACTTGCTCATACCGCCCCATTGTATCCAATGACGGCAACAAAAACAGTGCCGTCAAACGATGCCGTCACCGGGCGGAGTCCGTTTGCCGCCCCCAAGAAACAATACCGCCTTTTTTCCTCGGAAAGCCGAGTGCTTCCACCGAAGCCACATCCGCGTCGGCCAAATCGGCAATCACGCCGTCATCCCGGCAGCGCAGTGCCTCTTCGTACATGGCATAAAAAAGTCGCCGTTGAATTTCTGTTTCGGTCATTTCAATCGCCTCGACTTGCAGCGGCAATTCAGGGTCAGGCAGGCCGGCTCCGTTCCAAGATACGGCATTGTCGTACAGCATGAATCCCCGGCCTGTCTTTCGGCCAAGCCGCCGCAGGTCGACAAGTTTGAGCAAAAGCGGCAATTCCGGCACGCGGTCGGGAAACGATTTGTGCAGCACCCAACCGGCGTGCAGCACGACATCAAGGCCAATTTCGTCCATAATGCGGAAAGGGCCCATCCGCATTCCGAAATTTGTGGCGGCCAGCTCGATCCGTTGCATCGGCACGCCCTCGTGCAAAAGCTGTTGAGCAACCACAAGATAGGGGTTCAAAATGCGATTGACGAGAAAGCCGGGGCCATCCCCGACCACGATGGGACGTTTTGCAATTCTTTTCGCATGATGACATGCCCATTCAATGGTTTCCGTGGCGGTGTCCCGACCGGGGATGATTTCCAAAAGCGAATTGGCACGCACCGGATGAAAGAAATGAAAGCCGCAAAAGCACCGCCGCCATTCTTCCGGCAGATTTTGGGCGAGCTTGGAAATGGCGATGGTTGATGTGTTTGTGAAGAGCAGATAACGTCCCTTTGCGAGAGAGTGCGAGGGATACTCACCCTGATGAGTCCGACTGACAACCTGAAAAAGCCTATCATAAAGTTTTTGTTTGAGCCGCAATTTTTCCGTGATCGTTTCGATCAAAATCGGACAGGGACGCACGCTTTCCAGCGTGGTCGAGCAATGTAAAAGCATTTCGTCAAAAGTGCAATTTTGCAGTCGCAATTCTTCCGCAATGCGCTGCGGCGCGCTTTCGAGCATTTCCGTCGCGTTGTCGCACAGAATGACGCGAAAACCGCAGCGCAGATGAGACGCCGCGATGGCGCATCCCATCATGCCGGCACCGAGAATGGCAATGGGAGTCAAAGGAATAGAGGGGTAGGGGTAAGGGGGAAAAAGTAGAGGGGCAGAGGAGTATGAAACGGAATCAACGGGATGTCAACCGATGGCGGTGCGCATGGCCGAGCGGGGGCGGCAATGGAAACGAAATATTCTCGGCACAAAATGTTTTTTCTTTCACTGTTGCTTTGAATCGTGCTTGCAGCATCTGGACACAACTTTGTACGACCTGCTCCGGCGCGCTGGCTCCGGCTGTGATGAGCACGGTCTCGTTTCCTTGAAACCAGCCCGTCGCAATGTCGTCAGGGCCGTCGACGAGATAGGAACAGATTCCCAGCGATTCCGCCTTTTCGGCCAGCCGCCTGCTGTTGGAACTGGTTCGGCTCCCGACGACAAGAACGATGTCGGTTCCGACGCTGAGTTCTTTCACCGCATTTTGGCGGTTCTGGGTCGCAAAACAGATGTTCGCGTTGGTCGGCCCAACAATTCCGGGAAAACGCCGTTTCAGCAAATCGATCATGCGACGTGTATCGTCTACCGAAAGCGTGGTCTGCGTCAAATACGCCAGCTTTGCTTCAGGCCTAAATTCCAGTTCCTCGATTTCTCGTGCGTTTTCGACAATGCGGATGGACTCCGGTGCTTCACTGGTCACGCCAATCACCTCATCGTGTCCGCGATGGCCCATCAAAATAATGGAATAGCCCGCCGTACTGTAACGAATGACATCTTGGTGAACTTTGCGTACCAAAGGGCAGGTTGCGTCGATGGTTGCAATGTTCCGCTCGCTAGCCGTGCGCCTGATCTCCGGCGAGACGCCATGCGCTGAAAATAGCACGCGGCCACCGGGAGGCACTTCGTCAATGGAATCGACAAATTGTACTCCACGGCAGCGAAAATTTTCGACGACCCGGTTGTTATGCACGATTTCGTGATAAACGAAGATGGGCGTACCGAAGCGTTCAATGGCGGCATCCAAGGCCTTGATCGCCATGTTCACACCCGCACAGAAACCGCGTGGATTGGCCAAAATGATGATCATGTCTATTCATACTCGGCGGCAGGCCGCAGCGAATCAATGTAATGGTCGACCAGTTCGATACAATCGCCGCCGTCGAGAATTTCCGTGACCGTCAAATTCAAAACGCACGATTCCAAGATGCCATAGAGATGGCTGGCGGCAATGTCAGGACCGCACACGGACAGCTCGCCGGTTTTCGCCGCGTCGCGTAGCAGCTTGGCGAGCAGGTACTTCATGCCGAAGGTGTGCCGCCGCACGCGCCGCCGAACGTCTTTGCCGTTTTCCTTTTGCGTGAGAACAAAATCGAGCACGACCGCCAGAAAGACGCGGTTTTCCTCAAGCATTCGGATCGTGATGTGCATCACGCGGCGAATTTTGTCCACCGCCGTCCAGTCTTTCCGACCAAGAACTTTTTCCACCATGCCGTTCAAGTTGCTCGTTGCGAGCTTGATGGCGTACAGGAAAATTTCTTCTTTATTCTTGAAATATTTGTAGATGGCCGTGCGTGAAATTTCGCAGCGGTCGGCAATTTTCTGATAGGTCACGCCGCCGTAGCCTTCTTCCGCGAACAGCGCAAAAGCCCGCTCAAGAATGAGGACGCGGCGTTGCTCGTGGTCGACTTGAGTGGTCATGTGAGGGAGAGATTGAAAGTGAGAAAACCTAAAGCCGGAAAGGATACGCGAAATGGACAATTGGAGGACGCGATACACATGTAGTGTGGCCACACGGGATACTGCTACAAAAAAGCTGCCAAGATAAATATCCCCATAATCGCAAACGTGATGATTCCGTACCTCGTCCGCGAGCTTGGATCGTTCGTAACGAGTGCCTTTGTCAGTGGAAAAACAGTCCACAACATTCCCATCCCAAGACAGAAGAAGTACCACAACATCGGTTCGGTCGGTCCGAGAATCAGTTCTCCCAAGGGAGCGACGAGAATTCCGAGCGATATAAAAGAAGGAAAAATGACCCCCGCCGCTTTTTGCCGCCCATTCATCGTGAGGCGACCCCAGCGATTAAACAAAAGCAGAAAAAACGAGAGCATTTCACAAAACCAGTTGATGAAATAAAAAGCAATACACGCAAGAAAAACAGACAGCAAGACAAAGCCGAATATTGGCAGGTACGTGTTCTCCACTTCCGGGTGGTGTGTCGAGAGCGAACAAAGTACAACGGTGACCACGATACACGCGATAAGCAGCCCGATGAAGAGTCGGTTTTTTATAGTGGGTGATATCCGGTTCAGCATGGAGAAAACGCGAAACACGGTTCTGTAGAAAAGATACTGCGTCTTTAGTGCCGTGAGCATTCCTGCTTGGGCATCTTCGTTGTTCGGCTCCAAACGCAACGCTTCCCGAAACGCCTCGAAGGCTTCTTTGGGACGATTAGAATACAAGAGTGCGTACCCACGAGCAATGTGGGCATCCTCGTCTTCGGGCAAATTCTTGGTAGCGATTGCCGCAATCCGTTTTGCTTCTGCCACATTCCCGAATTTCGCTTCAAGCCGTGCAAGCAGTGTTAAGCTCCATTGATGCTCTGGATTGAGTCGTAAGGCTTCGAGCAAGCTGGCTTTTGCTGCGTCTCGACGATTGATGTCAGAAAGCATCGCTCCATGAAACCACCAATAATCGGGATTGTCTTCTTCTAATTCAATCGCACGCAGAATGGCTTGTTCCGAGTCATTATACCGGTCTTGCATATAAAAAGCGAAGGCCAAAGAATAATAGCCGAACCCATATTCCGGCTCCAGAGTAATCGCACGCTGAGCCAAGAAAATAGGCTCTTTAGAGGATTTGTTGTCTTTTGCAAGAATCAATGCCAAACGAGCGTATGCGTGTACAAATTCCGGCGAATCGTTGATAAGATTTCGCAACTCTTTAACCGCTTCCGGTCTTCGCCCCGTTTGGCGAAGAAACTCGGCACGTTCTAACCGGGAGTGCTCGGTGTTGGACATGATGCTCAATTGTACGCTAAAACGAACGAACCAACGGCAATCGCAGATCGTGAATTTTTAATTCAAAATCTAGTCCGCTCGTTTCTTCAAATACTCCAAAATTTCATCATACGCACCGGATTCGTTGGCGTAGGTGGCGTAGTTCTTGGCCGAGGCGAACCACTCGCTCGTCGTCGGCTTCGTTTGTTTGATTGTTTTCAGCAGCGCATTCGTCGAAAGCGGTGCTACGCGGCCTGTTTTCATGGCTTCAGACAGGGTTGTTTCGACGCAGGCGTCCACGGCAGCGGCAATGTCCGCACCGGAAAAGCCTTTGCTCGCGGCGGCCAATTTCGCGTGGTCAATCGAATCGACGGGCTTACCGGTCAAGTGAATTTTCCATATCGCTTCCCTCGCTTTGCCGTCCGGCGGCGGCACGAAAATGATCCGATCAAATCGGCCAGGTCGTCTGAAGGCCGAATCAACGTGCCACGGCGCGTTCGTGGCCGCGAGAATTAAAATGCCTTCATTGTCGCCGACCGCGCCATCGAGTTCGGACAGAAATTGATTGATAATGTGCCGGCCTGCCGATTGGCGCATGTCGCTCCGTTTGGCCGCCAGCGCGTCAACCTCGTCAAAAAACAGCACACAGGGCGTATTGCGACGTGCTTGCTCAAAAATCTGGTGAAGTGCCTTTTCACTGTTGCCGACGTACATGTCCAAAATGTCATGCAGGCCGATGGTGAGAAAATTCGAGCGGATTTCCCCCGCCGTACCTCTGGCGAGCAAGGTTTTTCCGCAGCCGGGCGGGCCATACAGCAGCACGCCGCCGCCGATTTTTTTCCCATAGGCTGCAAACATCTCTTTGTTGCGCAGCGGATAAATAATCTTCATGCGGATCGATTCCTTGACCGCCTCCATGCCGCCGACGTGGGAAAAGCTGATTTTCGGCTTTTCAATTTCCAACGTGGAAAATTCGTCGGCAAAGCCGCCGATGGGTTCAGCTTCCCAAATAGGTCGCTCTGCGTCATCGTCCGCGTCCGAATCGGTCTCCACCTGCGGTGCCAGATCGCGGTGCGACAGCCCCAACATTCGAGTTATTTCTGTCTCTTCAAGTAGCGGATTATCGCGGACGGCCTGCTGATAAAAGGGCTTTGCGTCATGGGCTTTGCCTGAGTTGAGCAGAATTTTGGCATGCAAGAACAGTATTTCCGCCGCCGGGTCGCGCTGCACGAGTTTTTCCGTCAGCAGCAGCGCGTAGGAATGCTTGCCTTGCTTGTAAAAAGAGTGTGCCAAGCCCAGTTGCAGTTCCGGCGAATGCGGATCAAGCTGCATGGCCGCTCTGAACTCGGTTTCCGCTTCTTCATAGTGCTCAATCGCAAGTAATTTTGAGGCGATGAGTTTGCGAAGTTTGACATTGTTCGGCGATACGCTCAGTGCTTCACGCAGGTCGTTGATTTCTTGCATGATGGGTTGTAACAGGAATAGGAAAAACCGGGGAGGTGGACACCGGACAATTGGTTTTAGGGAGCAGTGAGCAGAGAACAGGCTCGCCAAACCTGCTCACTGCTCGTTTAACACGAAACATGATGTTATTCTCATGTGCGTATTGTTATCGATTCTCTTTGTCGAACGCGCCGTCGAAGGCAATGTTGCTGGGCGAGAAGTTGATGTTCTTCACGTAGGCGCAGGCTTCGGTCGCGCCGTGTTCGCGTTCCATACCCATGTCTTCCCATTCGACCGACAGAGGCCCTGTGTAGCCGATGTTGTTCAGGGCGCGGATGATTTCCTCGAAATTCACGCCGCCGTGACCCAACGAACGAAAATCCCAGCCGCGACGGTGATCGCCGAAATTCAGGTGCGACGACAAAATGCCGCTCGTGCCGTCCAGCGTGACGATGGCGTCTTTCATGTGGACATGATAAATGCGGTCCTTGAAGCGATAAATGAACTTGACCGGATCAATTCCTTGCCACAAAAGGTGCGATGGGTCGAAATTGAAACCAAACTCGGGCCGCCATTTCAGGGCGTCAAGGGCCATCTCCGTGCTGTAAATGTCGAACGCGATTTCCGTCGGATGGACTTCAAGCGCGAATTTCACGCCGCATTCGCCGAACACGTCGAGAATCGGATTCCAGCGTTCGGCCAGCAGTTTGAAGCCGCCGTCGATGGTGTCCTGCGACACCGGCGGGAAAGAGTAGAGATACGGCCAAATGCTGGAGCCTGTAAAGCCGGTCACCACGCCACAGTTCATCTTCTGAGCCGCTCTCGCCGTGTCCATCATCTCCTTGGCGGCCCGATCATTCACGCCAGCCGGATTGCCGTCGCCCCAGACGTAATCGGGACAAAAACCGCGGTGTCGGCCATCAATGGTGTCCAAGACGCATTGGCCCATCAAATGAGCCTGCAAGGCCCAGCAGCCTAGGCCATGCTTGTCGAGAATTTCGCGGCGTTTGGCACAGTAATCGCTCTCGGTGACGGCCTTGCGAACTTCAAAAAGCTCGCCCCAGGTGGCCAGTTCGAGGCCCTCGTAGCCGAAACTTTTCGCTTTCGGAGCCAGTTCGGCAAGCGTCAGGTCGGCCCACTGGCCAGTGGTTAAGGTAACGGGTCGTGACATCGGTGGTTCTCCTTAAAGGGGTTGAAATGGACAAAAATTAAGAGCAATGAACATGTTTCCTATATCGTTGTATTATTTCGGTGGCGATGGTTAATAGCCATAGGGGAAAGAGTACAAAAACGGTAACGCCCATCGGAACAAACAGAAGTGCTCGGCCACTTGGGCTGACTTTTTCATAGTCCGTAAAGAGAATTCCATAAAACAGAAACACCAATCCAGCAAAATACAGCAGGGTGGGCAAAAACAAAAAAAACCTTGATAACGTGTGTTTGATGAAATGACTGATACAAAAAGTTGGAGCCAGAGGCCACAGCAGCCATAATATCACAATGCAAGCATCTGGCGAAAAATTGTATATTTCCGAAAAACAAGCATGTACCAGAGGAAAGGGCAACACAACCGCCACCGTCAGCCCCTCCGTCCAATTGATCAATCGCGGCAGCAAAAGCCTTCGGCCATTTCCCCAAATTTCCTCATAACTCAAATCCATGTCATCATTCCACGAAACGCCGTAACCGCCGGGTTCGACTTTCACGGATTTCACGAAGCCCGGTTTCTGAAACAGCAAGGCAAATGCGGGATGCTCTTTCCATAAACTCAAATCGTACTCTTTTTCAATGCCGCCCTCAAATTCCACACGCAAGCAAAATGGCTTGATTTCACAAACCGAGCGGATTCGATGGAATTTACTTTTCGGGGCGGTCTGCCGGGACATGTTTGTCTTGTCCGGGAACGCAGTTCCCGGCACGTAAATCAGTTCAAAATATGTTCGAGCAATCCCGGCTGGCGTGCAGCACCCGGATAATCAATGTCGATTGTTATGGTGTTGATGCGCTCTCAATCATTCTCGAACGGCCAAGCAAGCAAAGCCGCATTATAACCCAAGCGGGATATAAATGCGACGCCTGAGCGGAGAGAATTTGGAAGAAAAATTGGGCTGTGGTCCGTTCACATGCCGCATCGGCGGCGCGTCGTCCCGCATTCATTTTTCACCCGGCACTGCGTCTGGTCAATCGCTTCCGTTTCGGTGCGACATTGATTGCTTCAAGATTGTCTTCTGCTTCGACATCCTGTTGAGGATCACGACGGCTCCAAAGCACGAGCAAATTCGGGAGCACAAGCAGAGAGGTGGCCAGACAAAAGAAAACGCCGATAACCAGTACGCGACCGAGACTTTGCAGGCCCCGATGCGAGGCAATCATCATGCTGCCGAAACCGACTATCGTGGTCAAGGAGGTGATTAAAACGGAAGTCGCCGTCGAGGAACTCAACCGATAAGGGCCGCAGCGAGCACGATAATCATGCACTAAATGCACGCCGTCATCAATGCCAATGCCTAAAATCAGCGGCAACACGATCATGTTGGCCGGGTTGAGCGGAATATCGAGCCAGCCCAAGACGCCGAACGTCAAACCGAAACCTGTCAGCATCGGCAGCATGGAAATCATCGCGTCTTTCAAATTGCGGAAGTCCAACAGCAACAAGACGACAATCGCCCCGAACGCATACATGGCCGCCGTCACGAACCCCTGTTGCATCTGCAACGACGACTCATACGTTTGCAGCGGGCTGCCCGTCGCCTTGGGATCAATGTCACGCACCGCCTGGACAAACTTTTCCATTTCATCCATGTTCCAGATATTGGCCGTCGTGTAAATGCGCATCAAGTGCTTGCCGCGCTTGCCGACAAAGCGTTCGACCAACTGTTTCGGCAAGTCTTCCACGGACGGCGATTCCGTGGCGGCCATCGAATGCAGCGTTTTCAGGCGAGTCAAAAGGTCGCCGGCCACGGCACTTTGATACCTCGCCATTCTGCTTCGATAATCCGCCTGATTCATGCGACGCACGGTTTCGCGCGTTTCAGCGAGACGGCGTAGGATTTCCGGTATCATTGAATGCAAAACCGAGCCGTCTTTTCCGTCACCCTCGCGCAGAGCCTGCCCTTGACTTGATCGGGGACGGAGGGCCGGAGATTCGACGTTTTGATCCGTTGCGTCGCTCCCATTGACGTTTTGTGCGATAGGCTGAAAATTCTCTCGACCGGATTCTCGCCTATGCGGAAAGGACGCCATCAAAACCTGTTGCAAATTCGCAATCGCCGCCCCCATTTTTTCCGCGTCGGGCAGCGTGATTTCCGGCGGTCTTTCCGGTAAATTCTCCAGCGTTTTCGCCAGCGATTCGATGAGCGGCCCCTTGAGATTTCCGTGCGTTTCATCTTCTCCCGGCAGCCATGAGACGATTTCTTCGACGGTCAATTCCGGGTATTTTTGAGCGAAGAGCTTCTTTCGTACCAATAACTCTTCCTTTGTGTCGGCAATGGACAGCGCGAACCAGACATTTCTCGAACGAGGCTGATTCCGAGAGGCGTTTGAAGACGCCGCCCCATCCGTATGCCCGGCGTCCATGTTGAGCAGCTTGTGCTCCAGCTCCACGCTTTCTAGGCCCAGCGGCTGAAGATTGAGCAAGTTGTGATCGTACCAAACCTTGGGAACGCCGCTCAAAATAAAGGCCGCCGCAATCACGAACGCCATGACGGTGGTGGCGGGAAACCGCAGTGCCGGACGCAAAACGCCGCGAATGTCCAGCGGCTTCGGCAAAACTTGATTGATTTTGTTGCCATCAGAAAGCTGAATCAAGGCGGGCACGATAATCAATGTTGCGAGCACGCAAAAGATCACGCCGCCACCGGAAATCAGGCCCAGTTCCGCCACGCCTGTGAACTCCGTGAACGCCGCCATGTAAAACGCGACCGCCGTCGTGAATGCACCGGTCAAAATGCCGGGGCCGACCACCGCCGCCGTTTGGCACAGTGCTTTTTCGGACGAAAACCCCTTGCGCCGCAAGTCCAAATAACGTGCGACATAATGCACGCTAAAATCCGTGCCCAGCCCGACGAGCATGGCTCCGAAGGAAATACTCAAAATGTTCAAATGCCCGACGGCCAGCGTGATGTAACCCATCGTCCAAGCAAAGGCGACGAGCAGGCCGATCATGGCGAACAGGGGATGACGCAAACCGCCGAAACCGGCCATGAAAATCGCCGCCACGCCGGCGAAGGCCAGGATCGTGGCCTCGGTCATCGATTCGCTGCTGAGCCGCATCTCGTCATTTTCGATGATCGGCATCCCCGTCAGTCCGATTTGGACATTGGGCCGGGCTTCCTTGACTTCACCGACAATGTTACGCAATTTGGCGATGGCTTCCGAGCCTTGAGCCATTTGCGTTTTATCGACTTGGCTCAGTTTGAGGAGCACGAAGCCCATCACGCCGGAATTTGTGGGAAAAATAAAATAACTTTTATCGCCCTGACTGGCCGCCGCGACAACGTCAGGCACGGCTGCTTGGGGTTTGAGCAAGGCATTTTCCAAGCCGGACCAGGGCGAACCGAAATTCGGCGATTGGGCAAAAGCACCGGACAGACTGACGGAAAATGAATCGAGTTCATGCAGCGTTTTGCCCAGCGCGGCGGGATCGTTCGAGGTTTGCAAACGCCGTGCAAAGGAGTCAAGCATGGTATCAGTGCTCAGCAGATTCCAATCGCCTCTCACAATCCGGGAAGAATCGAGTGCGAACTGTCGAATGACTTCAAGCTCCCGTTGCGGTACGTAATGCAAGCCTTTTTGCTTGATTTTCGACAAATCAATTTCATGCAGCACGCCCTGAAACAGATCGGGATGCCGTGCAATTTTGTCCGACAGCACATCCAAGACGGGAATGACTTCGACGTTGCTTTTCCCCTCAACGACGACAATGACCTCGTCGCTGTCGCCAAATTCTTCGATGTAGCCGAGCCAAAGTTGGTTAAAGCCGCTATCCGGGTTGATAAGGTCAAGCCGACTCATTTTGAAGCCCAGCTTTTCCGAAGCCCCGTAAACGGCCAAGATTGCCAGCAAAAAGCCCAGTGCCAGCACGGCCACCGGGCTGCGGCAGCAAATTCGGGTCAACGAAACCAGAGGTCGGGCGAAAATGGAGCTTTCGCGGGCCGCATGAGGGTCTTTGTGGTCGGGAATCGAGTCCATGCGAGAATTTTAGCAAATTTCCCCCCGGCAACAAAGAGCGATTTCTCTCCAAAGGCCAACAGCTCGCCCTAAAAGGAATATAGGTATCCACTTCAGTCAAGTAGTGCCTAAATATGGGATTTTCCCTCCGGGGCGACGATCTGGTGATAGGGCGTTGCTTCCATCGCCACGGC
>QMCD01000871.1_pt1 | contig 20018 bp, 5 predicted proteins | sample 1821841 | NCBI WGS metagenome assembly QMCD01 (sample SAMN01991225, study PRJNA193472) | Termite gut metagenome, whole genome shotgun sequencing project. | isolation source: worker | host: Macrotermes natalensis
TAAATTAATATACATTGAAGGTATTTCAGATATAGGAATATAGGTAATATCTCTTTCTCTCAAATATCTAAGAATTGAATCAAAATTAATATTAGCTAGTACTCCCGCTTTTGTTGGATCTAACGCATTAGTGAATATTAATCCTCCTAATAAGTGCATTATTTCATCATATTGATTAGCCTCTAATAAATTAATTATTTTAGAATATTTTTCATTATAAAAATTAGATAGCATAAAATAGCTTTTCATAGCTACTGCTACTATACCAATTACTCCTTTTCCTTCCATATTTTGTTTCTGTCCGTTAGCTTTAGAAGCCGGGTTATCAGAAGTATAGGTTTTTTCAGATTTCCCCAATATAGATTTATCAGCAGCAGAATGTTGCTCATCCATATTTATAGGGTTATGTAGATTTATTTGATTCTTAGGATCTAAAGTTACTTTTAATATACCATCCACTACTCTATTCTTTAATCCTTCCTCAGTTTGAAAAGAATTAATATCCGAAGTAGAATGGATATTTAAATCTCTCATAAATCTTATGGTATCTTGCTTGTTGATATTATTATCAAAACTTACCTCAGATAAATTAGAATTCATGATCGAATTAAAAATAGATAATCTGCCTAGTTTAAAGGCTTCCATATCTTGTAAAGTTACTAAATATCCACTTTCAGATTCAGTATAATTAATACCATTTGGAATAGGTAAATTTAAAACTTCATCAGCATTATAATCCCTACCTAATGGTGATATATTAGCAAAAGATCCATTATCATTCAGCGAATATCCCATAATGTACTGTTTATCAATGTCATAATCTGACCCTTGTAAGAACGTAATATTTTTGGAAACATATACATCATTAATATCACTATCTATAAAAGCCACTATTTCCATTGGCGCAAAAGATTGCATAGATTGGGTAGGAATACGAGCCCCTATATATAATAGTTGTTTTTTAAAGGCTTCGTATTTATTATCTGCTATTTTAGATAATCTGTGTTTGAATCTAATTTCTTCATTACTGTTAAGATGTTCTTTAGTAATATTTTTAATATTATTAAGATCGAATCGTGTAGATTTAGAATAAGATGTTTCTAAATTTATAGGCGTATTAGTTTCAAAATTCTTTCTAAATCTATATGGAATTAAGTAATCCATATTAGAATCAGTATAATTAAATTTATAAGAATCAAATAGACTAGATTTATTTAATTCATTTAATCGTTCTAAATTATTAATTATAATTAAATCGTGATTATTTCCATTTTCATCAGTATATTTCAGGAATTGTTTATCTTCGGTACTTGTAATATCCATACCATTATAATATACTCTACCTTTAATTACTTTAAAATCAGAATTTTCATTTATATTTAATCCAGAAAATTGTTTGTATATATTCTTTGTATCCCCTACTTTTACATAAAATTCTTTACCATTACCATCAAATAATACTACATCATAAGTATCTTTATTAAGATTTTTTATAGAATATAATCCCGACATTCTCTTTTTAAAGAAATTGGATCCCTCGATATTTATTTTAGCTATTGTATCTCCTGGTTTTAATCCTAATTTAGCAGCATGAAGTTTCCCCATTACAATTTGTGTTGGGGTAACTTTTACATTTTTTGGTTTTACTGTTCTAACATTTAATCCAAAAGCTACACTACTTTTTATAAATCTATTTTCGGATAACGCATTTAAAGTATTTTGTGTTTCTTTTTTTAGTAAATTTAAAATTTCTGTTTTATTAAATTTTTTGCTAAAATCATATTCTGGTAAAGCAGATTTTAGTACATCCATTTCGAATTTAGATAATTTAGACCCATTTCTATTTACATATAATGAAGCTCTAACGGAATCTGTATCGTAGATACTAAAAGTTTTTGTAATCCCAATTCCATTAACTACACTAGTAATTACATCGAAGAAAGTATTAGATCCTTTTAGATTTTTAGGTTTAGAAGTTCAATTAAAGTACTGTAAATTCGGATTAAATTCTCTTTTTATTTTATCGTATTTTACAAAACTATCAATTTTAACTGTTTCAATTTCACCAGTTTCTAAATTTTTAATAACTATCGTATCTTCGAAATCAATAGCATCCTTACTAATAGGAATTATAAATGGGTTTAAATTTTTATATATTTCTATATTAGATGAATTATTTACTACTTGTGATAATATTTCTTCTGATAATATATCAATATTATAAAATTCTCCTTCTGTAGTTTTTATCCTAATTTTATCGCCTATTTTTAATGAATTTGGATGAACAATAATAGGATTATCAACTTCCTCAATAAATATATCATCAATAGCTTTATCAATAGCACTTCTAGTAATTTGATTATTATCATCAATATCATTAACTATTCCTTTATCTAAAACAATAGGTAATATTTCATTAAAAGTATAATTAGTATTATCAAAATTATATACTTGCATTAAGCTATTAGATGGTGTAAGATAAGCCGCTATCCCAGCGTATTTTCTACGAATTCCAGATTTTACTAGATTAGAAGTAGTTGTAGCAATAAAAGCACCATTAATCGTATTAGCACTAAAAGGAATTTTATATTCCAAATTAGATTCTTGCAAACCTTTATTTGCTAAAGTGACAAAAGACTGGGCTAATCCTAAAGTACTTTTATCATCTGACATAAACGACTTTATAAGGGCTTTAGCTAATATTTCATATGTTCCATCTTTATCATTAGTATCAATAACTAAAGCAGTATCTTTAATAGATTCTTTAATAACTTGACCAATATCTTGGTAAATTTTAGTAACTAAATCATGACTAAATCCCATCTGCTCCAAAGCACTAATCATCTGTGTCATTTCCGTAACTTCGGACATATCCAAATCATGATCGGCATTCATTTGAACACCTCCGAATTTAGTAGATATTTCAATAGTATTTAAATTATTATCATCAAAAAAACTATTACTTTGATTTACATTACCTGCTCCCACTTTAATAGCACTAGTATTTACTAGATAACCAATCATTTTATCTCTAAGATCTTCTTCGATAATAATATTTGTAATTAAATCAGTATTAGATTCAGAAAACATTAATTCTTCTTGGGTATCATCATATAACATAGTATATGCCCCTCCGAAAAATTCATCTAAATCATATAGGTTCTTTATTTCTTTAGATTCTATAATTTCATCACCAATAATTACTCCTTTTTTATTACTTTCGTATAAATATCTGGTAGCCAGTAATTTACCATTATCGTATGACGATCGTACTCTATCTATATAGTAATATTTATCAGTTCTTCAATCTTTAAAGGCAATTAATTTGCCATCAGAATTTTTAAAGAAATTTTCGTAATACTTACTCAGATCTATATTAGTATCTAAATTAATACTACTGTGCATTTTTCGGAATAATCTTTCCCACGATATATCCGCTTTTCTATTAAACATTCTTCTACTATTAGTAGTAGTATAAGCAGCTCATTTTAATAAAGTAGGTAAAGAATAAGTAGAATTTAAACTATGGAATATAGTCTTTTTATCTTCTCCAACTTTTGCATCAATTAAAGAATTATTTTCTAATCGGGAATAATAAGGGCTAATAAATCCGGAACCATCCATTGTATCCAAATCTGTTTTTTCTAATCCTAAATTATTAAAAACAGTACCTTGCTCATCTTGTATTACAGCAATTTTAACAGTAGGTGGAACTCCATTTTTAAGTCCTTGTGCGTAAGTATGTCTTGTAGCTCCATATATAACCATACGTTTATACTGGGCTATCAGTCTACTCGCTTCTCCATATTCATATCATTCAGTAGAATCTACAACTCCTTCTTTATTTTTATTAGCATGGGCGTAAACTCCACCAACCATTAAATTATTATAAACGTTTGATAATAAAGTATCTGTGATATAAAACCCTTCTAAAACAGGATGTAATTCTATATTTCAATTATTAGTAATTATATCATTTAGATTTTGTATATCCTCTATTTCTATAGATTTACCATTATTATCTTTTATTTTTGCTATAATAACTTCTCCAGATTGAAAATCATTTCATTGGGTAAATTTATTAAATAAGCTATTTACGGTAGGATCAAATAGATTTAATGTAAATTCATTTTCTATTAGATCCTTTAGAAATTTTCGTTTTTCTTTATCTAACCTCTCTTTGGTAAGGTTTTTATCATTATAAATTCTATGGTAATTTCTAATAGTATCATTCATTTGGAATTTACCATCGATTTTCGCTCCATGAATTTCATTATAAAAAATCAGTCCTGCGTCTATAAAATAATCTTGAATACCTTTCTTCCCATTTTTAGAAAATTGATCCAAATTATTTTTTGATATATAATCATTTATTTCTTCTAAAGTTGCAAATTCTTTATTAAATGCTTGATTATAATCTAATAATATATTTTTAACTAATGCATTTATTTCAGAATTTCTACTTTCGTACAACGTATCATATATAGGTTCTAAAGAATTGACCTTTCCATCAAAGTAATTATCTAATTGATGTTTAATATTTACCTTATTATGTAAAGTTTGTTCTATATTAAATTGAATTAGATAATGTTTCGATTTATCTGCGTATGTAGTAGGTTGTATAGATATTGTTCTAGTTTCTCCAGATTTTAGTGGTTTTACTAGATTTTGATAAAAATCCTCTACTATAGATAATCGTAAATATTCGGAAACAGATAAATTACTTGATTTTTTAATTTTTCCGTTTATACTTACATCCGATCGAATTTTTGGTGATAATAAAAATCCATCATTCTTAATTAACAAATTTGTATAACTAACATTCTCTCTTGTTCTATTATTCTGTCTTTGTTCATTAATTAATTGAATAATTTCATTGTGTTCGTGTACTAAACTTATTATTTGATATAATGGTAAATTATTACCTTCGGCGTTTTTAATAACATTAACTACATCAGATCCATGAATAACACTTAATATTTCAGCTAATTTTCGAATATCTGATATATATGGTGTAATATCTATTAAGTCATCCTTAATCCTAAATAATGAATCATTATTAGATGCTAACAAAGTAGTTGCTAATAATGGTGCAAATAGATTTTGTATATTTCAGTTTGCAGAAGTTTGTGGATATACTTGTCTTGCTATTTGTTCTAAATCATCTGGAATAGGGTAAGATAATACATCTGATAGTAAATTATTAAATAATTCAATAGGAAGCGATCCACTTGTTTCGTATGAATAACCTGTTCCTGATTTATTAGAAGAATAAGTAATAGCGTAATTATACACATTACCTCCATCCGATTTAGATATTGAAATAGTGTTATTATCAAAATTTATATTGTATTTAGATAATAAATTATTAAAATTATCTTTATTATTAGTAAAGTAGTATACACTACCTTGTATAATATTAGATATTGTATATTGTTGGTATAATATAGGTCTTTCTTTTAAATCCCTCCCCGAAATTATTTTTAATACATTATCCCATTCATAAGTTACATAGGATGAAGGTACTGTTTTAAATGCCATTTGTGTAAACATATTTTGAATCTCTGTAGGCATTTCTTTATTATATAGGAATTTTTGAATAGATCTAATTTTATTATGAAGATAAGTTCTATGATTTTCGTCATTAATTCCAGTACTTTTTAATACTTTTAAATATTCAGTAAGTAAAGTACTAATATCAGCATTTACTCCTTTGTGTAACTCAGATAGATATTTTTTCTTCATTCTAGGATCATTTCTAATGAACAATATTAGTTTAGTCATTACATTATTAAATCCCGATAACGTGATAGAAGTATTATCTATCTCCTCATTACTTTCATTTATTTCAGGAAAATAATCTAATAAAATTTTAGCTAACTCACTAATATAATCATCAGCAGGTGTATATTCATTAGTAGTAAATCCAGTATAATGATCTACATTTGGTCCTTCATAAATATATTTATCTACATAAAATTCATCAGTTCTACGTAACTCTGGTTTTATAGTGATAAAAGGTGTATTTTCTTCTAGTAATTTATCAAATTTATTTAAAATTACATAAGAATCAAAGGCTTCTTGATATCCAGGTGATTGGTCTATATCCGATTTATTTATGAATGATTCAAAATTAGATAGTATTAAATTTGCTAATTCCGTCAAAGTACTAACCTCATAATCGAACATATTAGCACTCATTTTTAAATCGGGTCTCCTTGCAAAATCCGCCAATATATTTAATAACTGTATTTTATTATTAAAAATATTTCTATTCAAATTTTTGGAATTTATGAAAACTTTATTTTCTCTATCATAAATAGAACTCTCTATCATCATAGATTTAAAGTTTCGCAGCATATTTCCGTGTTTAGAAGGTCTTCCTGCATAAAAAGCTAGGGAACTATCTGAAGAATCTACATTTAATTTTAATCCATTAATTTTATCTATTTGTTGTATCTCCATAATAGGTTTAGGAGAATCCTCGTAAAAAGATTCTCCTAAGAACATATTATATATCTGATCTGCCTCCTCAAAATTTTCATCCAAAAATTTTCTAAAATTTTCTGGTGATTGAGATTGCATTTTCTTCACTAAAGGGAAATATTTAGCGGAATATTTACATTTAACATTCATTGTTTTTTAATCTATCAAGTAAGTAATTATTTATTAATACATCTAATTCATTAAACATATTATTGCTATTAATTACATTATAATAAGATTCTGCTTCTTCCGCAGATACTTCTATATTATTAAGTAATCCCATTACGTAGTTACTGATATCTAAATTAGAATTTATTAATCCTTTATTGATTATTATATAATCATATAAATTACGATATGATTCTATAGAATTGAATTTGAATAAATTGTAACTTCCGTTTATTTTTTGCATATAATATCCTTCATTTTTGATACTCGGAACTCCGGAATCAAAATTATTCAAAGATACATAAAAAGGAACAAAATTCAAAACATTAGTAGTAAATTTTTCTCCTATATTATCATACTCTACATTGTGTTTACGTAATACATTTCCTATTAAATTATCTATATCCGATACTATTTTTACCTCTTTATTAATTGGATCAATAGTAGGATAAAACACTTTATCAGACTCCTCTTTTAATACTGTATTTACTTCTTCTATAGAAGAAGCTGTACTTATATCAGTATCTATATTTTCGGATTCTAGTATTTCAGAAATTTCATTAATTTCTTCTACAACTTCTTGAATATCAGAATTATCTACTTGATTATTATCCAATCTAAAAATAGAACCTATTAATTTATTTACATCAGTACGTAATACTACATTTTCATCTCTCAATGGAAATATATACTTATTATTTGATAAAGGTTTTTCTGCCCGCATATCATTTACATATATTCCATTTTTGAATTTTTCAGTATTATCAAAATATTTATCTAATAGATCTGCATTTACTAAACTTTTTGTTAATAAATAAATAGTTCTATTTGGTGATACATCCCACATTATTTTTTCTCTACCGATACTTGTAAAATAGGTTTTTAAATTAAAGGAATTATAAATTTCACCATCGACCATATTATTAGTATCTCCGATTCAATCTATAATTTTATAAATATTATCACTATTATTTTCTAAATCTAATAACGCAGGCATTGTTGAATCGATATCTTTTCCAGTATTTACAAATAATTTCAATCTATTTTGTCATCCTGTAGGTGTATCTACCGATACTTTACTTAATACATATGAATTAGTAATATTATATTGTTTTCTGTTTTGATCGTATTTAGTAACATCAAACTTCATATATCTTTCCGTGCGTCTATTTATATCATCATATCTTGGATTAGTAAGATACTCAAACATAGCATTTAATAATGATTTTCTAAGGTCTTCATTATTTCTACTCAAAGATATAATTTCGGTCATTAATTCCGCAGATCTATTATGATTGATTACTTGATTAAATATTCCATCCTGATCTTTAAATACATTACTTTTGCCAGTATTATCTAAGGATTGCGATAAATTAGTTTTTAAAGTATTTATTTTATCATTAACCATTGAAACTAACTCAGAAAATTTTACGGAATTTTGCATACCCATTAAAGTAATTTTCTTTTCATTAGATATCATATACTGCACTTTATTATCTGTAGATAGTGTCGGATTCATTTTTTCTACAAAATCATTGGCTTGTACTAACATATCATCTGTAAAAACCGCATAAGTTCTTCCTCTACTATTTTTAACAAAATTTAAAGTAGAATCACTGACTATATTATCTTCATCATCCGATTTAACTACCATTATAATATGTCTATCATAAAAATTAAACAAATTATACGGGTCTAAAGTCTTTTGATAATTTGATAATCCGTCGTTTCCTTTAGTAATTTTTGGCCCATTAACTAGTGTAATATTTCCTGTATATTGTCCAAATTTCGGGGAAGTGATAAACATAGGAATTTCTACTTCATTATTATTAATATTTAAAGTGGCTACGAATAATCCCAATTTTCCATTATTATATGGAATTATTTTAAAACTTGCTGTATTTAAACTATCTAATATAGGTGTGGATACTTCTACGGTATATCCTGTATATAAAGTATCTAATAAATCAGTAATTGTATCTATTCCAGAAGGATCTTTATCATATCCAAATTTAAAATAGGATCCTATTAACCCTATAGTTCTAGAATATTTATCGAAATCAACATTTTTATTTTTTAACTTTAAAATATTATATAAGGAATTTCTATTCTCTTCTCGATCATAATTTCATAAATCATTGACCACAAAACTAAAAAAATCACTATTAGATCCATAAAATCCGTTTTCATCATCTCTAATAGATGGTGTTTTTACAGTTTCCGGAATAATAGTTTCTTGTATCTCCGCTTTTGGAATTACTACTTGTTTAGATACCTCGGGCTCAACAGTTTCTACAACCTCATTTTTTGGTAGTATACTATTAGATGTACTTTGTACAATTTCTTCCTCTTCAGTATTATTAATTAATTCAGATTCTTTACTTTCTGTAGGTACTGTAGTTTTTATTTCCGTAGGTTTATTACTAACTTCAGCAATTATTTTTGGAACAATCGTTTTAGTAGGTGTAATATTAGGTTTATCTTCAACAGGATCAATAGCATTATCTTGTTTTACTTCTACTTCAATATCTTCATTCTGCAATTTATTTAGATTAGTAATTCTCCAATTTTTAAATTCATCAATATCTTGATCGGATAATTTAATTTCACTATTAATAGTATTATCAAAGATAGTAGCAATAGCACCTAAAGTAGTAGATATATTATTAGATAGAATGGCAGATCCTATTTTAGATCTCTGGCTCATAGTATATAAATCAGTCAATGAAGTAAAAGCATTATCACTCCATTTTTTATCAATCAAAATATAATCAAATTCATCACCTGCAACTACATTCGGGTCAATAACTTTAACATTCTTAATAGTTTGATACTTGGTAGGATTATCAGTAATAATAGCTATATCCGATGATTTTTTCTGCATTATAGATAAAATACTTAATAACTCATCGCTTGTATTTACAAATTTTTCTCCAACAAAATGATCTTGTGATTGAAAATATTTTAATGATATATTTAAATTAACAAATTTATCTCTAACAATTCCGGCTTTATCACTAACACTTAATTCAGGATTTTCTTGAATTTTGTCAATAACTTCTTCTAAAAAAGTATTTAAATTATTATAATTATCATTCTTCCCTATATAATTAGGTCTTAATGAAGCCGTCAAACTAGGGGTTTTGATCATCACTGTATCTTCCAAACCACCATCAAATAGATTAGTTGATGATTCTACTACTGTTTTAGCAGAACTTTGTTTTAAATCACCAAAAGTATATAACATTACATTATTTAAATTGGACCATTTAACAAGTAGTTGCAATTCAGCTTCATTAAAATAACTTATTTCATCAGCAAATAATAATCTATTTTTATGAGATTCAAATAATTCTGGAGTTCTTAAAGGAGTAATAGTATTTTTTAAATATAAATGACCACTATTATTTACATAATAATCATTAACTGTGAGATTTCTTCCCAAAATTTTTACTATAAATTCATCTTTATTAAATCCTAAATTAGAATCTACTTTAATAGAATCATTTAATACTAATAACTGTTTTTTGGTAGGAGCTAAAGTAACTATAGAGCTATTTTCAGACATTTCTTTAATAGTTCTTGCAATTAATCGAGTTTTACCGGTTCCTGTACCACCTGGTACAAATAACATATTATATAATTTAGATCTATCCTTCATGAAATCACTAATTTCAATAGAAGAATCAAACACATTATTTAATAAATTATTAAAAAATCCTTTATTATGTTGCATAACATATCCCAATTTTATAGCATATTCTTGCGCAAAAACTGGAACTTTATCCATAGTTGGAACTAACTGTTTATATTTAGTGTAAAAAGTAGAACTTGGAAACGATAATATACTTGCTAAATAAATTAAAGTATCAAAATCACTAATATTAGTAGTTTCTTTAGACATTTTGGTAGATATATGCTTATTTAGATTTTCTTTACTAAATAATGATACTAATTTATCAGCTAAATCGGAATCTGTGTATCCTTTGCCCTTAATTATTTTATATAATTCGGTTTCAAACTGTATAATAGTATTTTCATACTCGCCATAATTATCAATAGTAACTTCATCGATAAATTGGTAATTACTCCATATATCATCAATATCTATATCGAAAATAGTATTTATTTTATCTTTTATTAAACTTTTTTCATCACTTACAATAGTTTCAAAAAATCTTTGCTTCATATTTACAGCAATATCTTTTTGTACTCGGAGTTTTTGATTTTGATTTAATTTAGATAATTCTAATAGGTATTGTACTCTAGTAGCTAATTTATTTAATTCCGCATTTAAAGTAATTCCTACATATACATTAATATTAGGTAATTCTTCTTTATTTTCTTTCAATCTACGTAAATTTAAAACAGAATTCATATTCTCGCCATTTAAATTTACAGAAGCTTCTGTCAAAGAATGAATCATTCCTAATATATTTTGCAATTCTGTAAGTTCATTTACAGAAGCATTATTTTCTATAATATAATCCTCTAATTTCTTGGAATTTACAAATCTACTTTCTTCGGTTTTTAATACTTCTAATAGATTAGTAGTAGTTCCGTTTAAATTAGTTTGTATTATACTAATAAGATCATATATAGGTGAAGTAGTATTTTGTCGTTTTATAGAATTATATTCATTAATATAATCTATAACATTCATATTATTTACTTTATACTGCATTGCTTCTAATAATTCATTAGAATATTGTGAAGGCACATCTTCGGAAATTAATAATTGTTTAATTTCTTCCCATGCAGATAAAGCTATTTCATTATTTATACCCAAATTAGATTCAAATCTTTCTATTAAAGATTTTAATTGTATTTGGGGATCCAAATCTAATTGATAAATTAAAGTCGATAATAACGGATTATCTATCAAATTATAATCATAATCCGGATCCGTTTCTGATATTTCATCAACTTTATTTATATATAAATCCCACATTGTTTCTCCACGATCATTAGCAAATTTCTTTACATTATTAAGTAATACATTTAAATCTGTATCACTAACATCGATGGAAATTTTATTCTGGGCAGTATAATTATATAAATCCAAAATTCCCTGTGCGTAGGAATCTAATTCCGAAGAATCAGTAATTTCTTGAATAGTTCTATTAATAATATCCTCTCCTTCTTGTGATAGTTCAGAAGATAATATTAAAGATTTATTTCTAACATAAGAATTTTGTATACTTCGTAATTGCTGTAGTTGATTATTTAATTCATCTATTTCTTCTTTATTAGGAAATTCTTGTGCAGATAATTCTGTAATTTTAAAAGAAATTTCAGAAATCTTTTTTTCCAAATCCGCGATCGCAGTATAATTCAGTTCACCTGTAAATATATTATTGTTCGCAGTATTAGATAATTCTTCATTAGCTTTATTAAAAATATCACGTGTTTGTTCACTTAAAGATAAAAATAAATCATATGCAGCAAAGGTCTGTTCTTTAGCATCTAATTTAGAATAATCTTCTCATTTATATTGTAAATCCTCTCGTTCTGTATCAGATAGATCATTAATACTTCTGCCAAATAACGCTCTTGAATAAGAATCCTCACTCAAATTTACAAAATTTTGATTTACATTATTATCTAATGCAAATAAAGCTTGTCCAAAATAATAACTATTTCTTTCTCCACTTAAAATTTCAGTAACTTGATCTTTATATCCTTGTAGTCTTTTCTGTAGTTTCTGTACTTCAAAACTATTAGAATTTATTTGATCACGTATTTCAGTAGCAGAATCTGTTTTAGATTCAGTAGATTTAGGACTTAATAAATTATTTAATTCCGCAGAAGTACGTATTATATTGGTACTCAGTGTATTAAAATCTTGAAAAACTCTAGAAGATATTCCACTTCTTGATATTGCATCTAATACTAATCTGTCAGTAATTTGGTCAGGATCTAATTCGGAATTATTAATTATAGATTGTAAAGTTTCATCACTAATTTTTAATCCTTCAAATGCCATTAAATCTTCTATTCTGTCTATATAATCTATTAATTGATCATATATAACATCATTTTGACTTTCTCCAGCTGCGGAATTAGGATGAAATTTAATAGTACTTCCTCCAGTACCTCTATCTATACTTTCATAAATCATTCCAGATAAATTAGTATCTCCTAATCTACCTTTATTTTTTAATCGTAATAATTCAGCTCGTATCTCTTCTCCTCTACCTTGACGTAATAAATAAGCAACTTCTTGTAAAGTTTCTTCTTGCGAAGATTGGGCAGTTCTATTGCTAATTCCTTTTAATCGATTTTGCCATTTTCCATGAAGATCAAAAATAGGACCCCCAATAGCACCACCAAAGAATGACATCGCATATCTTTGGGCTATATCTCTAGGACTAAATTGGAAATCTAACTGCTTTTCAGCATCATTCATAGAAATTCCTAAAGCTTCAGCACCTTTAAACATAGCTTTAACAGCGTCAGCACTAAATTCTTCCATAGTTTCTTCAGTAGCTTCACTTAAAGATCTTTGTGCTAAAGAACTTGAAGCTAATTTAGAAAATCTTTTGGTAAAGAAACTAGACATACTGCTAACAGCTTTTGCAGAAGTAGTAGCATTAGCATTATTCAAAGTATTAAACATTCCACTTCATGAAGCTGCCAAATCTTTCGATACCTCTTTTATAGGATTATCGTCTAAGTAAGTACCACGAAATAATCTATCTTTAAAATAATCTAAAGACATTAACTTATACATAGCTCCCATACTCGCCAACATTCCTAACCCTGCCACTCTATCAGATGCTCCAGCTTCTTTAAATTGATTATATACTTCTTGGGAAGAAGTCCCAGCCATATACGCTAAAGACATTCTTTGACCCATTTTTCTAACAGCTAAACTTTCTTTTCCTGCTAATAATTTGGGAATTTCTCCGATTACTCTTTGTTGGAATAATTGTAAAGAAACATCTTTAATTAAATTTCCTAAATTTTCAAAACTAACCATATGCTCCTGCGAATAATCAGAAACACTTGAATTAAATCTTGATGAATAAGCGCTAATTTTACCTGCATTTTTTAATACAGTACCTTCTTCTATTCCTATAATTCCACTAACACTTTTCATCAAGGTTGGAATTAACTGGGATAACGCTATACCTGCACTAACTGCACCATAAACGCTACCAACACCCGGAATCAACATAGGCGCTACACTAAATACTAATTTAGATATAGTACCGATAGTACTTTTATCTAAATCATCAGAATCAAAGAAATCATAAGCATTTCATTTTGATCCTTCTTTCGTCAAAGTATCACCATAAGCAACAACTTGTTTCTGGGAAATATCTCTATCTCCTAAAGTTTCTGTATAAGGTTTTCCAGTATTGTCACGTTTTCATTCCCCTTTAGTATGGGAAACCATTCTGCCATTAGATAAATGTTGTCCATCTTCATCCCATGTAGCATAAACTAAAACTGGGGAAACTAGACCTTTGAATATACCTCCTTTATCTTCAGCTGTATAATCTTCCCATATCTGGGTCTCTCAATTAAAAACTTTATTCGTCTGTGCTAACTCCCTATTAGTCATACTATTCGTCACTGTGCCTCGAAGATTATTTATTCCCGATGATTCAGCAAATGTATTAGATTTAGTATCTATAGTAGGTTGTATATCTTTTAATTTAGAATTAGGGGAAGCTCATGTATCAAATGGATCATATTTAAATTCATCAGAATCTATAATATTACGAATAGTTTCATTATTAGAAAATTCATTATACATTACTAAAGCACTTTGATAGAATCCTTCGAATTTATCTTCATTAAATTCTCCATTTTCTGTAAATGAATTAGTAATATCAGGAATATTTTTGTAGTATTCTCTACTTTCAAATCCTGTATTTTCCGGTGTAATACCATTATTTGCAAAATCTTCTAATGTCATATCTGGTTGATGGAACAATGTAGCCATCCAATCATTCTTCTTATTTATCATTATCAATTAGTTTTTATAGTATTTTCTTCAAACAAATCACCATAATGTCGCATCTCTTCAGGAATTAATGAATTTGCATTAGCAGCACTTATACTTTCAGCATCATTTATAGCCATAAATATAGAACCTTGATACAAATTTCAACTTTTCCCTTTAATTCGATCAGATGATTGTGCACCTTTTGAAGGGGTATCTACTCCGTAATTTACGTAATTATTATATCGATCGATAAATCCTTTCGCTTTAGATTTATCTACTTGTTGTACTCATCTTTTATCTACAATATCAAATCCACTTCTAAAAAATGTTTCATCACTTGTAAATCCTTGTAATTGCATAAATGGCATAGTTCTATTTGCATTCCATTTAAATTTTCCAGTTTCCGAATCATAATCTATATATACTCCTAACTCCGAAGCTCATGAATTCTTTTCTTGTGGTGTAGCGTTAGGATATTTCTCGATTTTCTCACTTAATTCTTGATATTTATCAATCACTTCAAAATCTGGCACATATGACCCACTACTTAATATTTTATATGGTAGTGCTGCTATTCTGGCCATTTGACTGGTACCATCCCATACGATTAAATCTAAATCAGTAGAATCTACTGGTGTAGAACCAAAACTTACAGAATTTTTATCCACTATAGACCCCAAAACAGATTTACCTAATAATTGTTGCAAATTAGTTTGAGGAATTTGATCACCATGACGATCTTTAGGTGGACCATAAAATTGAGCTTTTGTATATATAGAAAAATCAGAACCTTTTGGATTTATTTCTATATTTTGTATAGGAGCTTGATAACCCCTACTAATTACTTCTGGAATAGTAGTTTCGGTTTTCTTTTGAGTGGAAGATTTACCAGAACCGCTACCACTATCTGTAGCAGTTTTATCAAAATTTACCGATCTACTAACACTAGTATGTTCCGCTAAAGCCATTCCTAATAGTTTATACACATCTTGTGAGGAATTTGGATTTCCACCTTCCGCAGCAGTTTTTGCCCGTAATAATTGTAACATATTTGGAGACATGGCATTTTTAAGATAATTTAATGCCATATTAATATCTTGATTTATAGTACCTTGATCTTTATTAGTAAATTTATAATAACCATCTGGACCATTCATCATTAATGTCCTAAATCCTTCTTCTATGGAATTTCTATCTTTGGTAGTATAACCTTCTACCGTATTGGTACCAAAATCTTTAATTATTTGTTTTAAATAATTAGTAATAGTTTGCATACCCACTGAATTTTTCAGATTTTGTAGGATTCCTTGATTGAAAGACATTTCCGGATTATTTTCACGTAAAGCTAATAATTGGGAATTTGTAAGGGCAGAATATTTATCTGCATTTTGGTAATATTTATTAGGATCTATTAATTCTATTCCATTATCTTCGGAATAGACGTACATTTTTCCTCGATCATCTATTGCTACTTCTCCTCATGAATTTTCAGAAGATAATCTCTCTACCGAAGAATCATATAATTCTTTATTAAATTTTACTTTATTAGCCATTGATTGAATTCTAATCAAATCATTAATAGTATGATTTTCATCAGTTCCGCCAAATAATGATGATTTAGATAAAGAAGAAGATCTTGTTAAAAAGGAATTAGCTTGTTGTAGAAAATTATCTACATCACTAGGAATTCCATTTTCTTTTAATACATCTACTATTTCTTTAGTTACAGTACCTGTAATCTTTTCAGGAGTGTTTTCTTCAGTAGCAGAAGTATTTTGATTTTGTTGTGTAGGAATAAAGGGAGTATAAATTATACCCCCTTGTTGATTAGATTTTATCTTCATACTACGACATTGCTTTTAAAAATAATTTAATTACATTTTCATTTAGTAATTTTATAGCTTTTGCAGCTTCTTCATTACTATTTATTCATATCTGTTCAGAAGCAGTTCTTTTACTTGTACTTTTTCCACCTTTTGCAAATGTAGGTAATTTATGGAATCTAAGCATTTTATTATACATTGGTACTAAGTATTTCAAACTATTTCTATTAGCATCACTCATTATTGTATTAACTTCTTCTGGATAAGTTGCTGAAACTCAATTATCAAAATTTCCATAATTATTTTTAGAATTAGCTGGTAAATTCACCCATTCACCTTTATATTTAGATAAAGCGCTATTTATAGCATTTTGGTAATTTGTATTAGCCTCATTTCTAAGAATTTGATTATTAAAATTATCATACATACTTTTATCTTGGGCTACTTTATTTCTCCATTCTAGTAAATAATTTTCTAAACTTCTCCAGTTCGCAGTTGTTTTAGCTGCATCTAAACTTGCCAAAGACATATTTAAACTTGCTAAATTTTGTTTTCTTTGATTAGCTACATCCGTTCTAATTCCAGCATAGTTTCTTCTAAGTTCATCTTGTTGATTTAGATGATTACTATATAATTCAGAAGTTTTTAACCTTCCTTCTAATTGTAATTGATTAGCTTGATCTTTTGCATTCTGTTGAATTGCTTGATTTAATAATGGATCGGAAACAGCAGGATTTACTAATAATTTTTTCTGTGCAGCATTTTGATAAGCTGAATTTACTCCATAATCAGTAAATCTATTATAGATTTCCTGGGGTGCAGAAGGCATTGCTTGCATAGCATCATTAATTGCTTTTTTCTGTACATCAGTAGCTCTTTTATTATGGATATAAGAAGATAGTAAACCAGCTACTCCCAGTAAATCGTCCTTTACTATATTTAATCTATTTCTAGGATCTACTCCTAAATTAAATTCAGGTAATTCAGACGATTTTCTTTTATTAGTAAGATAGTTGCTAGCCGAATTATTATTAAATTCATTAGCTCGTGTAGCTAGTTGATCTCCTGTAATAATATTATTTGTTGGGGCAACATTTCTTGTTGATAATATAGGATTATTAATAATTCCAAAACTATTTGGTTTATAAGGCGTTAGATAATTATATTTATCTCCCAATTGATATTTTTTAATTTTACCTCCATCTTTATAATTTCGCAAATAATTTAATAAACTACGTACATTATTAAATGATGCATTCTCATTATTAACATTATATTGATAAGTAGGTTGTCCTCCTGCTAAATTACCACGTCTAACTCTACTAAACGATAAACCTTTACGATTAACTAAATCAGAAATTCTTTTAGAAACATTATTTGGTAATTGATACCTTTCTCCCCTTCCTAATAATTCCTTATTATTATATCTAACTCTATCAAAAACAGGGATTTCTCTGCCTGTAATAAAACCTGTTCTTGTTGATACAGGATCGATATACCCTTCTGGATTATTAACAGTTCATCTACGAATAGCTCTATTGCGTTGTGATTGCATAAATTTGACTCACCAACCAGATTGATTGCTAAAGTCAAGCTCTCTTAATTCTCTAGGTTCACGTTTTGTTCTTTTAAACATACTACCTAATTTGGTAACATTATTACCAGCTTTATTAGTAACTCCTTTAGTAACTAAACTAGCTTTATCTAATTTAGATAATATTTTAGAAGCAGCCTCATAATCAACGCTTTGTGTATTAGCATTAGTATATTGTTGTGCTAAATCGGGGTTTTGTTTTAATTTATTATCAATCAACTCATTACGTCTTTCTACATAATTTTTATTATTAATATTTGGTTTTTCTGTAGGTATTTTTTGTCCTCTTTTTGTAGCCATAGGTCTATCCAAAGTAAGTCTTTTTAATCCTAAAGCCGACTGTAATCCTACTGTAATATTACGTAAATCATCAACTGTTCAATCCTCATTATTTACTAATTTAGATAATGATTTAGTAGCTTCTGTAAGTCCATATCCTGCAAACAATCCTCCAATCAATTTCGATGATCTGTGTAAGTTTTTAATTATTTTTCCAGTTTTTCCAGCAATTCCGGCTCCTGGAATCAGTGTTAAAGCATCTAATCCAAGACTTCCTAAAGCTCTACCAGCATCTCCCCAATCTAAACCATCACGTTTTACATCAGAAATAAACTGGGCTACAGTAGATCCTGCTCCAGCTCCAGCCGCAACAATAGATCCCCCAGGAATAAACGACGCAATTAATCCACCTAAATCACCCACCATAGCTCCTAATTCTAATTTATCGGCTTCAGTTAGTGTATTTAAACCGTGCTCTTTAATATCCTTTAATTTTGCACTTTTTTCAACATTGGATTTTTCTTCAGTTTTGATTCTATTTGTATTTACATTAGTATCTAAATTTAGATATCCTCCCATTTGAAATTTAGGATATTTAGGTAGTCCTTCAACAACTCTAGAAATACCAGATTTTCTATTACCTCTTCTAATAGAATCTAATTCGCTTTTAGTTACAGAAGTGGGATCCGATAATAAACGATCACTAATTTCTTTATTATTAATATGCCTATCAATAAACCTTTTAGCTTTATCGCTGTTTTTACCCCATCCCCAACGATCAGCCAGAAATCGCAAACTTGCTCTTATTTCACCCCTATGAATTGTTATTATTCGTCCATTTGAAAGCGTAATACATCCGGGCTCTTCTTCAAATCTAGCCATTTGAATTAAATCTAACCATGCCTCAGCAAAACTGAAAGAACGATCCGATTTCCAGTAAGTATTATTGAAAAACTTTCTACTTAGACGTATATATCCGTTATCCATTCAATTTATTCATTAAATACGTTACATTTTTTTATTAATAGACTCAGTTCGTTTCTTAAAGCAATAACATCGTCCTTATTCAAGGAAATAATTTTGCAATCGCTACTATCTTCTATTTCCGATATCGAAACAGAAATTTCATCTTTTTGGTTGATAAATACTTCTAGGCGTAATTCATCTTCTTGATTTATTATGCATAAGTTTTTACAATTCATTTTCTTATAATTTTGATTTTTCAGAATATAGCCAGTCGATCAACTCATCTTCACTTTCGAAAAAAATATCATCTTGAAATACACAATCTTCATTATAGTCGTTTAAAAAATCATATAATGGATCATGTACATAATCCCTACTAAACATATTTTCATAATCAGTTCTCTTACCTTCAGGAAAATTAGTTCCAGGGCGTTCAAATTCATTGGTATTATCTTCAGGAAATCCGACAATATCAAATATGATATCAAATAAAAATTCATCTTCACTAAAAGACAAGTTAAAGCCTATTCCTGTCTCTAAAAACGAATCAACACCCTCTATAGCATCGTTTCTTTTTATTTTTATTTTACAGATCCTTAAAAGCTTCTTTATTACTTCCTTTTCTTTCATATTATTTATCACAATCGTTTAAAAACAATAAGCCCACAGTTAAGGGACGTCGCTAACCATCACACTTAACCATGGGCTACACCAATAGGTTATATCTTTAACATAAATCGGATTA
>QMCD01000872.1_pt1 | contig 20013 bp, 22 predicted proteins | sample 1821841 | NCBI WGS metagenome assembly QMCD01 (sample SAMN01991225, study PRJNA193472) | Termite gut metagenome, whole genome shotgun sequencing project. | isolation source: worker | host: Macrotermes natalensis
TCGAAAGTCACTTGTTGATGCGCCATTACGATGGTTTGTTAAAATCCGGAAGAATAAAATGATCTATATCAGACTCAAATTTAATTTTCCTTTTTCTTGCAAGATTTTCAATCCAATTTCTTGATTCAATACTTATCGTAATTTTAATTTTTAAAAATAAACAGGTATAAATATTTAATTCTAACCTCTTGCTGAACGCACAATAATGCGTGTTATAGTAATTAATAAAACTTCCCTGTTTAATAAGTTTTTTCTGATGATAGTTTTGTAGAATTTGGTACAACATATACTTAAATAAGTATATAAACTCCCCATTGTTAGCTTCTACTTGCTCTATCTCTATATATGACGACATATAAATGTCTAGTACAAAGCCCAGTTTATAGTTTTTGAGATAAAATTATCTATAAATGGCTCTATTAACTTGAAATAATAGTATTTTTAAACTCTTCTATTTTATTCATATATTAACAACTTCAATTTAGATATCCGTTTATCAAATAAATATCCATAATACTTATTTACAGCCATTTTACGATGCGTTAATATTATAGAATTAATATCATGCAATAATGGATGATTAGGGTAAATCAAGGCTTTATTGTATTCTACAAGTAGATTGTAATAATCTCTATTAATACAGGGAAATACAAGTAATATCAAGGATAGTATAAGTAATATACATGATATCTTAGCATGGTACCCTCTATTAACATAGATAATATAATCTTCTAGCACAAAAACATGATCAAAACATATGGATATGATAAAATATGTAAAAAATATTAAAGGTATGATTAATAAACGCATAGAGTGAATTTTGAAGGTGAAAAAATGGATAATTATATAAGCGCCCGATTTTCAGGATTTTGAAGGGTTTGGAAATGGGTATTATGGGAGAGATGGGGGTATAGATACCATATTTCCACTATTTTCATTACAAAAAATCTAACACAAAATCTGTTTCCGGGTTTTGAAACCGGTCTGGGAAACTTTGAAAAAGTTTTCCGGACATTAAGTCTAGTTCGAAGCCGGTCCGAGGCTTCGGTATATATAGTTCGTGGCAGTCATTTGTCGTTTTGGTCGGCAGTCATTTGTCGTTTTGGGTTCGACCCGGCAGTGAAATGACGTTTTGGCCGACTCTTTACAAAATATTTTAAAATATATATAAAAAATTTGTATTAATTAAAAATTAATATTATATTTGTAGAATAATTAAAATTTAATTTATGTTACCATTAAAAAAAGCCAAAGACAAACGATTTGTTCAAGTTCCTGATATGAAAGATAAAATTGAAATAGATTCTATGGATTATTGAATATATGCGAATATACGTAAATTCATAAATAAAGATACTTATGAAGCACATCCATCATTATTAACTTTAGTTAAAATAGCAGGAGTAAGTAAAGAAACAATTGTTAAATCAATTAAAAAATTAGTAGATATTAATGAAATTAAATTGATATCACAAAAAGGATCTTATAATATATATAAATTTAACAAACTTTCTAAATTTGAAATGTTTTCATTTGATTTTTTAGAAAATCCGGAATTAACTATCGCAGAAAAGAAATATATTATGGTTCTACAATTTTGTATGTTTAAAAATCAAGATGATGATGGTATGATGACAGGATGTATGTCTACAGAAGAATTATCTAAATTAACCAATATGTCACAAAGATCTGTTCAAAGAATGAATAAGAATCTGATAGACAAAGGAGTAATGACGTCTACATTATCTAAATATATAAAAGATGAAGCTGGATTTTATAAATCAATATATCAAATTGATTTAGAAATAATAGAACAGTTGTTTTTATTCCAGCAGCAACAAATAAATGATTTACAAACAAGAATTTCAAATTTAGAATCTGTAGATTCACAAACGCTAGATATAACTGATATACAAAACGAATGTTATGAAAATTACAAATAAAGAAATGTCTTTTGTCAACTATACTTTTGATTCAGATATTCGATTAATATATGATTTATATATTAATTTTATGAATTCTGTAAAAGAATGAGATTTAGATAAACAAACTTTAAAATTATTAAAAGCTTTATTAGGAATAAGACAGGGTTATTTCATTTTTTTAACAGATGAAAAAAAAGAATTTATTTGTGATTTATTTCAAATCTCTATATATACTTTTAATAATTCATTAAGATTATTAAAAAAATTAAAGATAATAGAAGGAAGAGATAAATTTTATATCATTACTTGTAATGATATTTGCTGAGAACACCTAGATGATTTATATTCCAAATTCAAAATAACATTTGAATACGATCAAACATCTAAAATAGAATAAAAAGAAAAATCCCAGTATAACATAATTATACTGGGATTTTTATTGCAACAAAAGGTATTTCCAAAAAAATTCTAGTATATAAATACTAGAATTAATACTATTTAATTCTGAGTAATTAAATAATGAAAAATATTTTGAAAAAACTGGGATAGGAAACTAAAAACAAATATGAAAACAAAACTTTAAAAATGTACGCTATGAAAAAAAACAACATGAATCGAACACCTATCCCAGATATATTTAAAAATTGATCACTACGTAAACTGGAGTATTCTATATTATATAGATTAAATTGCAGCGCTGGCAGGCCGAATAATACTCCAGAATAAAACAAAAATAGAAAACATTAAGCTCTTTCTATACTTTCTATACTATATGAATTATATCCCTTCACAAGTAGAAAATATCATAATCCAGATTGTCTCCACATATTAATATTATTAATACTAACTTTACCTATATTAGTATGAATAATATTTTCCTTTTCATCAAACAATCCAATTACTGTAATAATTTTATTACGCATATTATATATTTAATTGTAATATCATCTCCAAAAAATAAAAGTCCGTAGCGAAATTATCATCGCTACGAACCTTTATAAAAACTAAAATTATGACTTTAAGAAACATTTAACCGATAACTTTTTAACTTACAGAATTCTCTTACTGTAAAACTTAATCTTCTTAGCTATTATACCCATCATTTCAGGATAGCTCATCGGAAACATTAAGAAGTTTCAACTTTTCTTTTACTCGTTTAAGTCGAATATGTTTCACAACATATTAATCCTCAGATCGGTTTCGAGTTTACTTTTATATATGAACAAATTCAAACACTCTAAATATCCATGGTTTTAATGTTGGTTTGTTATATACACAAAAGTAATATATCATTTATTTATTTACTTTGTTAGTTTAGATAGATATATGGGTCGAATTTTTATATTATATATTTAATTGTTAATTTAAATTGTTAATAATATAATAAATAAATAAATGATTTTAAAATTAAAAAATTATCTGGGAACTAAATCCCAGATAATCTATATTTTCACTACTGAACTTGATAAATAGGAAAATTAGATTTCCTTGTTTTATCAGTCGGTTGATTGTTTTCAAAAACTCTCACTTCATCCTCTTTTGTGGAAACCATTCTGATAGTTTTACCAAACAAAAACGGAATACGACTTTCATCATCTTCTCCAGATTCATAAAAGCTCTTAGAAAAATCATCAACAATTTCATTCTTCGCATTTCTTCTGCGAATAGATCCTAATGACATCCACGCATGGTTGCCATTTTTAGTTACAGCCATCAAGTACTGTTTTTGAGTAGCGTTTTTTCTTATCGGCACTTCGACAAACCGACATTCATCTTGATTAGCCGGAAATTCCACTACATCACCCATTTGTGGTGCATAATTGGACATAGCCACACCACTTTCTTTCAAGGCTTTAACATCTACTTGCTTGCAAACCATTCCCTCTCTCGATTTAGGAATTTCTAATGAATTAAATTTACTCATCTCTTTAATTTTTTTATATTTATAATATCACGTATAACTACCGCTCTATGCCTAAGATCTATTTATACTCGCATAGACGAGTTAGTGTAAGTAGTTAATGAACTGCACTACAAAACTACGAACGACTTAGTATCTTTGATAGACTTAGTCGTATAAGCTTAGTGGTACGGAGACTTAGTTTTTTTGAAAAAAAAAGAAAGAGCACGATATTACTCGTACTCTTTTCTTCTAGATTTAGATTTCTTTGAAAATTGGGAACTTTGCTAATCTCGTAACAGGAACAGAATGTCCATCTGCATTTGTAGTATACGCTGGTTGACGATGACTGAACACTTGTGTAGGAAATTCTTCCACGGAATCAACCAATAGTTTCTTTCCAAATAAGAATTCTAATCTTTCACGATCATGACCAAATGATATTAATTTAGTATTAAGCTCAAATGGTTTCATGGTATCTTGCCAATCGATACCTTTTCTCCTGAAAGATCCTAATGGAAGAAACGTAGTTTTACCATTATATAGAACTCTCGTAAAGAATACTTGATATCCTTTATCATCTTTATTTGCCTTTAATGTTTGACAATAAGAGAAAGAATCTTCTTCATTATCTGGAAATTCTATAGTATCACCTTTACGGAATACGACTCCATGATTAATTTTACCACTAGTTTCTAATTCTTCTAGTTTTACTTGTTTTGCTCCTGTTGGAATCGCTAATGTTTCAAATTTAGACATAATTTTAAGTTTTAAAATGTTAATTAAATAATTACTTGATTTTCAAGTAAGTGATGATTTATCGTTTCATCAAACCTGCTTCACAATTACTCAATAATATCATTACACTTGTGTGAAGTTTCCAAGTGTAATGATATATTATTACGAATGTATTAGTTCTTACTGTCTGAAGCCCAACACATTAATCCGATGATTAGTGCGATAACTGCTATCCATCCTAATCCATAAAATACTGGAGATACTCCTGCTAGAATCATTGTTGTCATAGTTTTATTAATTTAAATTGTTTATACTTTAACTGGTTTATATCCTTTAGATTCCCAATACTTAATTAGATCAACATATGGCTTCATAAATGATAGCACGTTAAATATTGCTAATTGAATATCTTGAGGTAGAGATAGATATTCATCATTCCATTCAAATTCATCAGGAATAATAAAATCTTTAGTTAACACTGCTTGACCAATACTTTCAGAACATAATGAATGAATTACATTATTCCATCCACTGGTCCAGTTCGATAAAGGACATGCGATTCTAAATCCAATTATATCATACCAATTAGTCGAAATTGTACGTTCAGTTTCTTTGCAATCATGTAATATTTTAGCTCTAATGTATTGTTCGGAGCAAGGTTCCAGATTATTTGGATTCGTAAATTCTACTTTTTTATATGGAGATGCATAATGTTCAGGATCAACTTCTTGACCCCAAAATTCAGCAGCTTCTTTATCAAGTTCATTGATAGAAATTGCCTTATCTTCTTTGTTTAATATTTGAAATTTCATAATTTTAACAGGTTAACCTATACACCTGAAGGTTTTTAAATTAAAATCTTTCAATCGAATATTTAGTGTCCTTGAAACTGTTCCAACCAAATTCTTTAGATAAAGCTTTCAAAAAGTTCAAATAGGTTGTAACCTGATCATCCACATATTGTCTTAATGAACCTTCTGCGTCCTTTTTCATTCTTACTCTGGTGAGTTTCTGTATAGTTGTAAAATGAGCAAAGTCATCTGCTCGTTCACTATTAACTATAATAACGTGAACATTAGATTCTTCTAATGGACCATTATCGTCCTTCAACATCAAGAATAAGTCATATTTGCTACTTTCAGTCATAATTTTATACAATTAACCTTATATCATTGTGAGGTTTCTAATTGTTTATTCGTTCTACTTCTATATAATCCGATTGTCTTAAAGTCCAGTAATTTATTGGATACTTGCTTATATATTTAATTCTACCATAACCAAGTAACTGAATACGTCCGTCTTCTAAAGTACAAACGTATTCAGATTTACCAACTAGTAATCTTTCCATCAGTGTCTAAAGTTTCTTTTAAACTTCTTTTCTTCAACAAGTATCTGTCGAACATTATCTACAATATTCAATACAGCAAACTTATCATAAGATTTAGTTGAATTAACTTCAAACTCGCCTACAAATATCCTATTATCAGATATTGTTGCAGGTTTCTCTAGATTATAGTATTCCAATACATCTCTAGCTCTTGCGGCTATTCGTTGTACATCTTCTATTTTCTCAGAATCTTTAATCGGATTCTCTAACAGTGATGTTCCAGATACAAATACATTGTAACCAAACATGTCTTTTCCTACAATAATGTTTCTAGTTTTCATAATAAATAACGATTTATCTATACCATCGTGAAGATTTTAAATGATTATTAATTAATTTAAAGTATTAGTTTTTATTCTTGATAATTCTAGATTATCAAAATAGTCGTTTCGTAGGTAGTGATGACCTACTAATTTCAGTAGTTTTAGTAGTTTCCTAAATACATACTGTCTACATTTTTGTTTCTTGTTGTTCATAACTTTATACACTATTTTGTGTCGTGCGCAACTATTAATTAATTATTAATTTACTAAAGTATTAGTTCTACTATCTCTTGGATTTAAAAATTTATTTTTTAAATCTCTATCTATTAGAAAAAGTCTTTGTCCGCGCAGCGGTTTTCCATTTTATAGGTACAGGGGGTGATTTTATAGGTGTAATTAAATTTCCGCTTTATATACTCATAAATCGATTATTTTAATTTAATTTAATTTAAATTTCCTAAATTTTTTGGAAAATTAAATTTAAATTATTAAATTTGTAAATTAATTAAAATAAATATTATGGAATTTAGAGAATTACGATTAGAGTTGGGGTTTCTGATTTTAAATTATTAATTGGATATTTAAATAAAAATTTAAATAATTTTTAAATAATTTTTATATCTTTGCATTATGAGTAAAATAGTATATACACCTTTTATAAAGGACATCATTAGAAACGATCCTACAGAAATAATATTACCTAAATCGGAGCCTATTGGGGGGTATATTCCGGAATATGATTTAACTGAAATTGAGAAACCTTCGTTTCCTGAAATTCCAGAGCTTCCTTCTCAGGAAGAGATTATTTCGAAATTAGGTAATATAGATACTGGGAATATAGATATAGGTAAAATGCAACCGTTAATAGATAAATTTAAACAGCATAATATAAGTTTTAGAGTTACGAGTGGGTATAGACCGGGGTCTATGACTAAATCTGGTAATAGATCTTTTCATTCTGAGGGGAGGGCATTAGATATTGTACCTATTCCGGGGGAGACTTTTAAGGATTTGGAGAAGCAGATTGGAGATAAACCGGATTTGGTTAAATGGATGTTGGATAATGATTATGGGATATTAGATGAGACTACTTCGGAGATGATGAAGAGGACGGGGGCTACTGGAGCGCACTGGCATATTGGAAGTGATAAATCTGCTTTGGAGGGATTGAGGAAGATGTTTAAGTTGCAGGATGGTGGGAAGATAGAGCGGAAGAAAAATTTATTGGAGGCTAAGAGGAGTAGTATTAATGATATAAATACCTGGTTATCAGCACGTAGTGATATCTTTAAAAATAATTTTAAGGAATATAAAGGAAATACTTTATCGCAGAGTAGGAGATTGATGCAGACTACGGGTATTTTTGATAATAGTAATTGGGATAAGGAGAATGGATACCAGAGGAAGAACTATGGGAATTATAAGACTATGTGATACGATGATGTTAAAAATTCCTATGGTTTTTATAATAAGGATTTACATATATCTGGTATACAAGACTTTGATAAAAATACACCGAGATATGGGACTGTTATACATGAGATGACACATTCTGGGGACTATCAACCGCAGATAAAGAAGATTGGGGATTTTTTAAAATTGAAAGATTCTGGGGAATATGATATCTATTTAGATGTACCGGAGGAAGTATATTCCAGACTGATGAATATTAGGATTACAAATAAATTGGATCCTAAGAAGAGGTGGACTTTAGATGATATTAATAGGTTGAAGAGAGATCTGAACACTAAGGATGATAATATATTGAATAGGTATACTGATGAATCTTTATTACAGTTATTTAATGATGTGGCCTATATACCGGAGAAAGTACAATATGCACAATCTGGAGGAAAGATAGAATTGCCAGTATATTCTGGATATAAGAATGATGTTAATAAGACTTATTATAAATATCCTGTATATAATATGAGAAAGTACGAAGGGAGTTCTGAAAAGAAAGAGACATATGGTTATGAACCTGTATATCATTTAAATGAGAATTATGAGATAATTCCTGAGTATCAAGAATCGGAGCGTCCTATGTTTCAGACTTTAAAAGATATGAATTTATATGGAATAAATGTAGATAATGCGGAATATATTTATGATCAACTTATTAAGAAATATTCCCCTGAACAATCTACAGCTATATTATCGCAGTTGATTGCAGAATCTGAAGTAGATCCGCATAGGCATCAAAATAATGGTCCGGCTATAGGATTGTTGCAATGGGAAAAACCTAGACAGGAGCAGTATTTAAAATTTGCATCTACTTTACCTGATCAAGATGAAGTGGATCCGGAATTATATAGACAGACACAATTTCTGATACATGAGTTGGAGAATAATACTAATCAATGGCTGAGTGGAGGAGGAAGAAAATCTGCTGAACATTTAGAAATTTTTAAGAGTAGTAATAATCCGGAAGAGTTGATACATAGTTTAATTTATTCGTTTATCCGGCCTAAAAATAAGCAGGAGGATTATGACAAGAGATTAAAAATTTATAATATATTAAAACCAAAAAAGGCGGTATAATTACCGCCTTTTCTTTTTATACTAAGTTTGAGTAGTGTTGTACGTTTGTTATTAGAAGTACATTTAATCCGGAATTTAGATTAGGACTTCTTGTAAATTCTACCACATAAGTTCCTACTATTCCTGGAGTTACATAATTATCTGGTCTATAAAAATATGGATTTCCAAGACCTATGTTTTTAGCAACTGCGTTTCTAAGTATTAAGGTATATTTTTGATATACTTTAGATGGATTATATCCATTTGTTGTTATACTAAAATCTCCAGATTGTGTATAAGTATCTAAATAGGCCACAGGGTTTGCAAGATCTCATTCTAGTGTATCTGATGGGATAGTATATATTCTATTAGGAATACTATCGTAGCGCAATTGATTTATATTATTATCATTATCGATTATATAATTTCGTAAATTAGTAACATCTCTGATATTAGATATTCCAAATAATTTATAATATCCTATATCTGGTAAAACTATATTCACAATTGGTTGTTCCACGTTACCTATTGTACGCCAAGTATATACTAATCCTCTGTTATTTACAAAATATACAACATATCCAGAATTATTTGTACATAAAAATACTTTTCCTTTTTCTAGAAGTCCTGTTGGATTTACTGAATTGATAGTAAATCGCATTCCGGTTCCACTTCAAAAAGCCTGATCTGCGGATAGATTAGAGATCTGTAATAATTCAGGGGGAATTACTCCATACTGCAAAGGTTCCAGTTCTGCATATTGTTTTATTGTTTCTGGATTTGTTCCTGTACGAATACTCTGAAATTCTCAGTAATAGCGTCTATAAAACCCATTAGCTGAATATGTTCCATTTTGTAAAGTAGTAAAATCCGACTGTGATATTTTTACCAACGATGAACCTGTAGCAGGCTGATCATCGAATAGATAATTTTCATGTAAGATATTATATGTATTCGTTAGTGGTCCGTCTACTCCGCCTAATGATTCTTCTAGATTGGTAATTCTATTGTCTGTTATTACTTCATTATCTTCCAAAGATTTAATTCTAGGCTCTATATCTTCTTGCAGACTAAAGAATTCGGTAGCCAGACTATTTAGATTTGTATCTAAAGTATTTATTCTCTGATCATAGTTTCCAGTTATTGTTGCTAAATCGGAATTATATGCTATTGAATCATTTTGTACTATATTATTTTCATCTTTATATTTTACTAATATATGTTTTCCTACTGTAGTACCATCAGTGTTTTTGGAATTATGATTTATGATAGTAGGATCATATAATCCTCCTACCTCTTCCTGTAGATTAGTATTTATAAAATGGGCAGTATCTGTTACTGTATCAGATCGCGATAATAATAATTTATAATTCTGACCTACAGATAAATCGGAATATAAATACTGCATCTCTGGGGTTTTAATTTTTATGTATGGACCTTCCCCATTTTCTAATTTCCCTACTCTAATATCTACAGCTTCTATTTTGGCGCTATGGTTTAATAATTCTGTACTGTGGTTATTTAAAGTAGGTAAGATAGTATTATTTATCTGATTAGATATACCGGTTATAGAAGTTTGCATACTGGTTATAGTTTGATTAATACCAGATATTTGTTGATTGATAGTAGTTTTAAAACTATTATAATCATTTTGTAAAGTTTCTACTTCTGATTTTATAAAAGTATATTCTGATTCTAATGTAGATATTCTACTTGAAAAAGATGAAACAGTAGTATTTAAGTTATTTACTCTATTATTTAATATTATTAAATCAGTTGTAAGATTACCAGCTGTTATGTTTAAAGATTCTATTTCATTATTTATATCGATTTTGAATGAAGCATAATCATCGGAAAGATTTTTTATTTTATCCGATAGCATAGATATTTCTAAAGTATTCGCTATTACTTGATTATTAACTTCATTAAGAAGTGCATCTATTCCATTGAGATCACTATTTATTCGATTTACTTCAGAATTTATCTCACTAATAGAATTATTAATAACTCATAAATTACTATTTATAGTTGTAATATGTGTTTCTGTATCTGCTACTCGCAATCCTAATATTTCTAAATCTTGATTTATTATACTAAGATTTCCATGTATTGTATTTATTTGTTGTTCTAAAGATACTCGTAAATCATTCGTTTGTGTTTCATTATAAGCATCATTGTTGTAAAGTAGATCGGCCACTTCTTGACCGGTCATGTTTTCTATTATTTTTTCTAACGCCATTTTCAGATTCCGTCATTTAATCATATTCCTGCCATATCCCAAGTACCATCATCTAATATTCATTGTGGTCCAAGCTCTACAACATCTACATCTATTATATAAGTATAAGAATTCTCTTTAAATATTGTGAAATTGAATTCTCGTAATTTAGCATCCGTAATAAAAAAATTCTCTAAATTTCTAACATTACTATTTCCCCATTCGCTTGCTAATCCTCGTTTTATTACGGTAATTCCAGGTTTTCTGTTTCCGGTATTCCATAAGCTGAAACTAAAATCTCTAGTAGTTTCAAAATTTACAAAGATTGTTTTTCCAATACCCAAATATTCAAGATTTATAAAAAAATTATTAGTTCATAGTCTATTTAAAAATACTGTATATCTATCGCCTATGGCTAAATTATTTTGTTTGTCTGCATCTATTGGTAATGGACTATCTCCTTCTGTTGCATCTTCGTACATTATTACATCGATAGCTCCTGAAGATAGAAATGATTCTAAAGAAGTGTTTAATACGGTTTTATTGTCTATTCTACTTGTATCCATTATACTTTCATTTGAAATATTTCTTTTCGTTGTTGATTATCATTAGAAAATAATCCGAAATGAATTCATTTTTCCCCACGTGTATTACTTTCGATTATACATTGATCGAAGTTTTTATCTTTTAGATAATTGACCATAAAGGTTTTAAATTGTTCAAATTTTCCATTTACCGGATAAAGGTCTGCTGCATTACCGGTTCTATGACTAGAATTTTCTACCCCTCCGACTGCCTTGTTTAACTGATCATTTCTATAACCGGAAGTAATCATAATTCCGGATCCTCATTTTCCTCTTAATGGATTTAAAAAATCTATCAATCTTTCTAAATTTTTACGTTCTTCTGTATTGGGGATATTATCTATTACTCTTATTCTAGCTGTATCACTATAACACAGCTCTTCTATTGTAAAATAATTCATATATTTATTTTTTAAATTTGTCTATTGTTGTTATTCCTAATAATATCGTAGAAGCGTACAGGATGTGGTTCAACACAAGGTGATCCACACCTGTAAACATGGCTATAACACAGGCCAAAAAACCTATTGTGCCAAGCACTCTTCTAACGCATATTTTACAAGGATTATTATCTTCGCAAAATATATTTCAGTTCATAATTACGTATATATAAGGTGTAAAGTAAATGTAGTCATTCCAGAATTAATTATATTGGTTTATTTGGATAAAATGTAACATTAAGCGAGGAAAGTAATCCAAGTGACCCCGTTGATGTTATTATATCGCCAGAATTTACACGTACTGTAGTAGGTGGTGGTACAGAAAGTAATGATAATACAGAACTATTAAATACTTCTGTTCCATTAACTAAAACAGCGACATTACCCAATGCCAAAACAGCACTAAATGTAATTGTTATTCCACCATTTGACGGTGCTACATATTGACCAGTACTACCTATATCAAGCAAGCCGCCTGTGCCAATAACAGTTACACCAGTTGAAGAAAGTGGCACATCTGTACCATCATAAATAGCCTGTGCTTCTTCTCTTGCAGCAACAAGTATACTTTGATATAAATCGGCATCATGAAGTACATGTGACTTTAAATTAGCAATTTCTTGAATTATCTGGTCATATAACCATTTAATTGTTATCTCGCTTTCAATCTGTATTCCATCAAAAGTAATCTGGGTTTGCCAAGATCCACCATAAAACTGATTTATGTCACTTGTATTTATGTTTGATATTACAAACCCATTAGGGAATGTGTATGATGTTACTGTTGGTGTTTTAGAGTTTTCATAGAAGTTTTGAGCAGCTTGTCCATTAGTATCAATAAGTCTAAAATAAGCTGGTGTCTGAACAGTATTGATAGATAGGTTTATATAATAACCATTAGTGAAATTAATAATCTGACTATTTGTAGATGACCCAGTTATATTTGTCATATCTATTGGATCTGGAAAAGTAACTGTTACACCACTTAAATCATCCCCAACAACAAGATCTTCAAATGTTTTAGTTACTTGTATTAAATCGTAATACTTATCAACTTTGTTATTGTATAGATTTTCAATATCAATTATTTCAATCTGTGTATTAGGAGTATATGTAATAAGTTTTGGTATATTAGCTGTATCGTTCATATTCTCGATAGACGACACAACATATCCATTGCCAAACGTATATATAGTAGTAGTTACATGACCCGTTACCGCCCATTCAGATATTAAAATATCTCCTGTATCCCATAATGCCCAACTTGCATTATCAGAACTCCTGAAGCCTATATGTTGACCATTAGTAAAGTTAATAGTAGGTAAACCACCAGTTGCTATTGCTAAATTAGGAAAAACCATTTCTACTCCAGAAATATCATCTCCTACTTTTATGTCATATAATGTTTTTTGTAAAGACTCTGTTTCAATTTTATAATGTGTATCACTCCACACACCACCACTTCTCACAAGACTTTCTGAATTTTCTATTGGTACATTATCTATCTCTTGTCCATTAATATAAAGATCTGTGCCAACAAGATTTAAGGCTTTAGTTTCATCTCCAACGTTAACTGATGGAACTCTTATTGATACTGTTGCCATTCTTGGATTCCATCCGGAAGGATCACATCCTACTACTACATCATCTCAGTTTTGTCTATTTCCACCTAAATCGCTCATCTCTGTTACGATCGTATTATCAGGAAAAGTGTAAGTATCTTGTATTCAGTCAGGAACTGTTAGGTCTCCAGATGGAACATTGTATATATAATTCAAATTCCCATCTTGTATAGAATTAGCATTTCATGCTACAGAAATATTAATTCCCGCCCCGGAAGTGCCTGATCATATTACCCATTGAAATCCAGATAATCCAGCATTCGGATTCAAGAACATTGGAAGATTATTTGGATTGAAGTTTATAGTTGCGCCAGATAAATCATCTCCAATTTTAACATCAGTTAAGTTTATTGTTTTATAAGCATATCCTGTAGAAGGTTGGATTGCGTCATAAACACCACCACTTGTGATTAAATTACTACTTCCTTTCATTGGGGTAGTATCAATTTCACCAATTGAAAAAATCCCGAAGTCAATTGGAGAATAGTTTTTAGCCCAAATTACAACCTCTACTGCATCTTTTTGTATGGTAAAAATTGGTGTAATACGAACATCATCATTAAGTTGATCGGCAGTTATAGCGGCTGTATAATTGGTAATATCATTCTCACTACTATAAGATGGGGCTAAAAATGTAATTCCCTTATTACAAGATGCTGTTATTATTTCCGTTGTGTCTCCCGAAAACCCAAAAATCATGGATGCTGATGTACCTAGTGGTAAAAGTGTTTCTAATACTAATTGTGGAATAGAATCTCCAACACTACTAATTACGGGATTGTCTGGATCTGTATTATCAATGGTAATGTTATCCCCCGGAATTAATATATTCTGTTTACCAGAAAGTTCTCCCGATAATATTGCATCTTGTTGATTAACATATGTTAACGTAGTATATCCTTGTTCTTCCACTCAATCTTCAGTAGCAATAGTACCATCTGTTTCAGCCTTTATAATGGCGGCATTAACTATTCTTGTAACATCGTCTTCATCAAGTTCATCGACTAGTGCGGCTGTGATTTTATTATCTACTTGTACAGAAGTATCGTATAATGCCAATTCTGCATTTGTTACATAATTTTGGGAATCAGATTCCAAAGTTGAAATTCTTGTTCCTAAATTATTAGTAACATATGTAACATTACTAATAGCATTATCTACATAATCTTCTGTAGCAGGAGCTTCATAATTAGGATCTACCATAAACGGGACGTAAGTTTGACTTACTATTGCGTTGCTTGTTGTGTAAACATCTCCGTGTCTTACACCATAATGAACAGTGAAGGATGATCCTACACGTATTCCTGAACTTGAATAGGATTCTTGAGTCCCATTGGTATGAAGAATAGTTAGTCTTCCACTAATAGCTTCAGTGTTTTTCATTGTCACACTTAATAGACCCCCTTCTGGATTTGTTACTCCAACATTAGCAATTGGTCCTTCTGTAGTAACAGCATTATCGTTATCGGGTATCAGTCCTTTAAGTGCTGCATCACGAATATAACTTTTATAGTTTTCATCCGAATCGTGTTGTCATCTATTTACATCACTTGTTAGATGTGTTATTAGTGTTGTGTTTACTTGAGCAATCATCCCAAATAACTCCGTAGTACTTATATATGGTGTTACTCCGGGGTCAAACACTTTTGCATATGCATAAAATGTTAATCCTTCTCCAATATATAAAATATTATTTACAGCATCGTTTAGATATACAATATCGCCTTCTTTAATAGAACCATCAAGCATTCCAGCCTGTATTTGAGACAACGTCATAGTTGGTAATTCTATTTTACCATCTTTTGATGCATATTTTTCGTCCAATGCTTTTATAGCATTAAAAATTCCATCTGAAGTTACAGGGTTTTGACTATCTTCGGTTGGTAATATATCGAATATATAGGAACCACCAGCGGAAGAACTAATTACATTATCTATAATAGTAATATTATTTCCGGCAGTAAGGGTATCTTGTTTGCCTTCTATTGCATTATCAATATATGTTTTTACTCCTCCGCTTTCAACTAAATTAGTACTTCCTTCAGTTGGGGTTTTATCAATTATACCAGTTCCAGAAGTATTATCTGTATAATCTTTGGCTTCTTGAAGTATTGCTTGGTCTTTACTGTCGATCTGATCTTCAGTAACACTTATAGGTATTGTAATCATAATTATCTGGCAAATCAAAATATTTTAACTGCACTCCCTTCTGTTAATGTAACATTAATAGTCACATCTGTTCCAGAAAAGGAATACTCATCTTCTTGTAGGAAATTATATGAATTATTTGGTGCATATAATCTAATTTCTGCTATATCTACTACTGATTTTGGCATTGTAAATATATTTGTATTTGTATATGGAAATTTAATTGGTAATTGATATTGAACTACATCTTGTATCATTTGTCAAACTCCACCAGAAGCTACTAAATTAGCACTATTTTGTGCAGGAATAGGATCTACATTTTCAAAATATACTATATCTGAAGGTAGATCGTTTTTAGTGATTGTAGCATTACCTTTTACAAATACTGAAGTCAACGGCATTACTGATAAAGAATATTTATCCGCAGAAGTTGTTGAATTAGTGGTACTTGCACCAGAAGCATATAATACATATTGTTTTCCAGTACTTATAATTTGTATTTCTCCAGCAGCATTTGTTTTTCCGCCATATCCTACATTATCATCGAATTGATAATGTACTGTATTATTAATTGTTCATTTTGCGCTTCGTGGTTCTACTCCAGCAGAATCATAAAATTGTCGTATAGACACATTTATCATGATATTATCTGTAGTTGTCCCTTGTACTCTTAATGAACCATAATTTCCATTTTTTACTATAGTGAATAATAAATTATCTATTTCTATTCTACATATAGGAGTTCCATCCGCACTTGTTGGATCGATATTTCCTGTCACATCATATACGCCTATACCATTGCTAGGTATCATATCTACTACTTGTTTTGCCCCTATATAATTATCTGTAGTAACATCTACATTACTTGGGGCAGATATATTTCCATTTTCATCACGTAATGGAATAGTATTAGCAGTAGCTTGAGTTGAATAATTTGTAACTATTTGTTGTCCAGTAGAATCGGTAGTATAAACTATATTTGGATTATTAGAAATATTTAATTTATTACTTAATAAATTACTTATTTCAGCTTTTGTATAATAATCTGATAATATAGTATTTATTTCTTCCTTTCTGTAGTAATCAGTCATATCTGTTAATGGCTGAAAACTTCCAATTAATACCCAATTGTTATCTTTTCAAACATAACTTCTGGCTGTATTATCATCAATTGGCTCTACATAAATTTTACCTTCTTGTCCAGTAGATGGTAATGCGCCTATTATATACAAAGTTGTTGGATCTACTTCTATATCAGATAGTAATAAATCAACCTGTGATTTTGTATAATAATTAGACAGATCCACTGAACCGTCGCCCACCCCACCACCTATCTTAAAAAAACTGTCTAATTGATTTAATACAGTATCTTTATCAGTATAAACTACTGAATTTATATTAACGGGTAATGTGATTGTATAAATTTCTTCTCCTGTAGAAGTTACATAAAAATACAACATATTACTTATTATTTTATAGTGTAAATCCCCTTTTCCGAAAACCATAGTGTGGTTATTTTCGTCTACGATTCGTATTACACTAGCAGTCGTAGTAATTAATAATGTATTCATTTTAAATGCTTAATTGTTTAGGTATATTAGGTTTAATCTTAATAGATTACTGATAATCAGTTACTTATGCCACCGCTTTGCGTTCTGTGCAAATATTGCCCTTCTCCTAGTTAGCGGATTTTTACTATGGGTTAATTCTTCTGTGGTTTTACCAGTTCTTTTCTTTGTCTCGTTAAATTTCCCTCTATTTTCCGGTTTAATATAAATTCCACCTTTTTTATATAATTTTATTATATTAAAATATATATTTGGTAGATTTAGATTATTATCTATTTCTAATTTCGAAAGTAAAGCTTCGAGTTTCTGCAATGATTCTTTTTCTTCTATCATATGTATAAATTTTTATATTAAAAATAATTTAATTTTTATTTGGAATTCTGCAAATTTAATTATAATTTTGTAAAATTCCAAAGAACAAGTGATATATTTTTATTTTATCTTTAAAAGATATTTAAATATCAATCCTGTGAAATACAAAGATATAATAAATCTTTAAATTTTAAACGAATGAAAGAATTAAAAGAAAAAACATTGTTGAACAAAATTACGTTTTCGCCTAGAAATGAAGGGGGTGGAGGAGATGATGGTGGAGATGGAGGAAATCATCCCGGAGGTGACGATGGTAATGGAGGTCAAGGTGTAATTTATCCACCTCCTTTCAAGCCACCGCCAGATCATCCTCCAGGAGATGGAGGTTTTGGTGATCAGGGCGTAATATGGCCGCCAAACCCTTAATTAAACAATGAAATCAAAATTTCGATCTAGATTTAAATACATAGACTTAATCATATTAAGTACCGTCTTCTTAGCTAATCTTATTCATATATGAAGTTGGGTTACAATTAACCCTAATGCGGAACCTAGATATGTTGAAATTTATGACCTTCAATATTGTTTAATTGAATTATTATTTTCAACTTTTATGTTTTGCAAAGCCTATCGATTTAAATCATGTACTATTACAAAAATTGCAGTATGATTATATTTAATTGATAATACATTTACTACAATGTATACTATATTAATGTTTTTTGGAATTGTAATACCTTATGAAGTATTGTATTATGGAAGCGCAGTTGTAATATACACAGGAATATCAATGTTATTTTTTACTTTCATATTAAATAAATTATGTAATAGAAGATGCTAGATTATATACTACCTTTAATCACACTTGTAGCCGGAGGAGGAGCTTCGTGATTAATATTCTTTCGAAAGGAAAGACGGATTAAAGAAGCAGATACACGATCTGCCGAAATAGATACTGAAAAACAAGCATACGAGTTTCATAGCCAAGAACTTCAAGATGCTTATACCAAGATACTAGAGCTACAGGATATTGTAGATACTGAACGGAATAAATGAATTTCTTTAGCGAAAGAAATTACAGAATTGAAAGTAGCTTTATTAAGAGAAGAAGAGAGGCGTGAAATTGCAGAGTTTAATATGTGTACAATTAAATTTTGTGAAAGAAGAGTGCCGCCAAGAACACGAGAAACATTAGAACAAAAATAATGAGAAAACCTGATAAACAGAATGACAATGTTTTATATTATGATGATGAACATATTTATGTGGATAAAAATACTAATGAGAAGTTTATCTCGGTTACAACATTAATTCACAATTATACTATGGAATTTGATTCTGAATTTTGATCATCGTATAAAGCATTAGAAACTTTAATGGATGCAGAAACATTTTCTATTGTAAAGAAAACTCTGTTGACATCAAAGCGATTCAACAGAGTTTTTTTGAAAAAATTCAATATTAATGAAGAAGAATTTGATCAAAAACAAAAAGAGATTTTAAAATCATATGAAGTAGAACGAGATAAATCTTGTGAAAGAGGTACTAAAATTCATGCGGAATTTGAGCAAAGTTTTTATAAAGATGGTATACAAAAATTGGATAAATTTGGAATAAAAGGTGAATTTACTTGTAGACCACATAATTATCAATTAGATTTAGAAATGGGAGTGTATCCGGAATTTTTAATTTCGAAAATTTCCAGCGATGGATTATTAAAAGTGGCCGGACAGATTGATTTATTAATTAAAGAAGGTAATGATATTACTTTGGTAGATTGAAAAACGAATAAAGAAATCAAACAAAAAAGTTATTTTAATAGAGGAAAGGGTAATTATGAATGTATGAAGTTTCCATTAAACCATATTATGGATACTAATTACTGGCATTATACTTTGCAATTATCTTTATACGCATATCTATTACAACAAATAAACCCCGAATTTAATATTAAGTTATTAAAACTAATTCATGTAGATCATAATGATAAAGTTACTGAGTATGAAGTAGAATATTTAAAAGAGGATGTAGAATTAATGTTAAAGCATTATAAAAAGCAATTAAAAGTGAAGAAAGAGTTAGATGATGATAAACCTATAAAGTTTTAATTATGTCCCAAATAATGGATATATTAAAAGGTCATATGAATGAGTTTGCAGGAAAAAATAATGAAATCGCAGAATCTAGAATGGAAATTTGTGAGAAATGTCCATTATTTAAGAAAACTTCATACGGACCGATATGTGATAGTTCTAAATGAATTAATGAAGATGGAGATGTTTCAAAAACCTTTAAAAAAGGATATACGAAAGGATGTGGTTGTAGATTAGAATTTAGGGTCAGAAATATAAAAAATTCATGTGTTGCGAAAAAATGATAGATAAAATT
>QMCD01001783.1_pt2 | contig 19985 bp, 15 predicted proteins | sample 1821841 | NCBI WGS metagenome assembly QMCD01 (sample SAMN01991225, study PRJNA193472) | Termite gut metagenome, whole genome shotgun sequencing project. | isolation source: worker | host: Macrotermes natalensis
CCTTATACTTTGGCAGTTACTGCGGGTGGTATTGAATCAAAACATTTAAAGGATGGTGCGGTAACAACCGAAAAGATTGTCAATAATGCGATTACGACCGAAAAAGTTATCAATAATGCCATCACCAAAGAAAAATTAGGAAGCGATGTATGGACTCAAATTATCCAAACAATTAAAGCCGAAGAAGAGGATGGTATTGTTGGAAATGAAGTAACAAATGCCACCGACGGCAGTTTAACTCGTTCCGGTTCGGGAACATTAGCTTCGCCTTATACTTTGGCAGTTACTGCGGGTGGTATTGAATCAAAACATTTAAAGGATGGTGCGGTAACAACACAAAAAATTTCCGACAATGCGATTACTGTCGATAAATTGGCTGATGCTCAAAGTAGTTCTATACTTTATACAGACGGCTCAAACAATTGGACAACCTTTACACGCAAAGTGGCAAGTGGCGTATTTTATGTGCCAAATGACAGCTCATTAACAAGATGTGCACTTTCTCTACCTAATTTTGGGACTGGACTTTACGGCATACACATTGTTTGTGATACCGATTTACCTATGCCCGAAGGAGATGTTGTACCTTCCTTATTCCGGTTTATAACAGATGTAAAGCCGTATGGTGTTGCCGGAACAAGAGATTTGTATTTTGACGGTCTTGCTTATTTCTCGAATGGGGACAGCCATACGACAACAGCTTGGTTATATGATTGCAAGCCTCTTGAATTGGAACTCTATTGCCGAAATGACGGAACTAAACCTATCAATTTCAGAATTGTATGTACTTGGCTGATGCCGTTTTAAGCAAAACAATTTATTAACACAGTAAAACAAGATTATATGAAGAATACTCCAAATAATAATGTAAAAGGAAGATTCTTTTTACATCTCATCAGTTTATTTTTCCTGTCGGGAATGGGCAATGTTGCTTTTGCCCAGTTTTCAGGTGATTTTTATGGAAAAACCGTTATCGGCTGCAATCCAACTGCGATAAGCGGGAACTTAACGCTAAAAACCACAGGAGAATTATACTTTGGCGCACACAATCCGCAGGGCTTGCAAACCAATACGCTTATTCTCAACGGAAATTATATTGGAGAAAACGGCTCAAAGGTTTACCTCTCGGTAACAGACAATTCCAATAAGGCAGGAACGAAAGGATTTATTGATATTCTCGGAACTGCCAATCAAGTGGACGGCGCAACATCCATAGAGCTTGATTTATTTGATGATTGGGACGGTTCAACTATTGATTTGATACGGGCAAATAGTGTATCGGATACAAGCACTTTTTATATGGAAGAAACAGAGTACGGCAATCACAACACCACTGCCGTACTCCTGCACCGAATCGAAGGCAACAGCCTTATTTGGTATATTGCTCCAAAAGCTGAAACAAAACCGGAAGTTGAATGTCTTGACCTTATCTATCAGAAACTCAACAATACATTGGTGATAAACAACAATCCTCAAACAAATGGAGGCTACGAATTTGCCTATTACTCGTGGTATAAAGACGATGTTAAAATCGCCGAAGGCAATCACGATGACTTGAACGGACACTATTATACAGGTGGAGCGAGTTTAGACCCGTATGCCGAATATTGGGTAGAGTTAATTGACCTTCAAGGCAAAAGATACCGTAGCTGTCCATTTATGCCAACCATACAAACTTTGACAGCGAGCCTTCGCGCTTATCCTAATCCGGTTCGGGCGAATGCCTCGCACACCGTAACAGTTGAAATTGACGGTATGGAAGAAGCGGTTTTACAAACAGCTACGATAGATGTTTTCTCCACTGCGGGAACATTGATTGACAGAATTGGAGTAGAAGGTCGCAGCCGCATTCCGGTTGAAATGCCGGATGCGACAGGAGCATATCTGCTTCAATTCAAATCGAATACAGAAAATAAAGGGATTAAAGTTATTGTCGAATAATATTAAAAGAAATCGTGATGAAAAATAGAAATAAAAAAATAACGAATTATTGGAGTGTTGTCCTGCTTACCGTCTTTATGACGGTAAGCAACTTGTACGCAAATGCCTATCCGGTACAGGCTATCAATCATAATTGGGAAGAAACATTAGCCAAACTTGCACAGCCCGATACGGTACTGACAGCACAAAATAAAGATGAATGGGATGATGAAATTGTTTCTAAATCTGATTCCGTTGCCCTTGAAGTAACCGGCGAAGTAGAGCCGGAGGATTACTGCAAAAACGAATTATCCGCTTGGGTGGCAGGTGGATTATCTACCCTAAGTTATCAGCCGACTTACGGCAGTAAAGACAATGGTTTTGGCGGCACATTCGGATTAGGTTATACCCGTTATTTATCGAAAAATTGGAATTTATCGTTGGGAGCGGAACTGTCTTTTTATCAAAGTGATTTTAGCCAAAATAAACTGCACGACCATTATGATGCAGTTGATTTAGACCCTTATGCGGCACAACAAATGAATTTCCGCTACCGCGTGGATAATTACGAAGAAAGCCAGCAACTGTATAACCTGAATATTCCGTTGATGCTGCAATATCAAACAAAAAAACAGGGAAATCACCGCTTTTTTGTGGCTGGCGGCTTGAAGCTGGGTATTCCTGTCAGCAAAAAATATGAAAGTAAAAACGCTACCATTGACAGCAAAGGATATTACTATGATTGGCATCAAACATTGAACGAGCCTGCCTCGTTAGGTTATGGTGTTTTCAATAACCAATCCGCCAAAGGTAAATTTGATGTTGGACTGTCATATATCGGAAGTTTGGAAGCAGGTATTAAATGGGAATTACCCGGCAGCATCAATCTTTACACCGGATTGTATGCAGATTATGGTTTTAACGATATATTGAAAGGAAAACATAATGACCAATTTGTTGTTTATGATTCGTATGAAAACAATGATTTTACAACCATTAACAGTGTTTTGACCTCACAATACTCCTCAAACAATAACACGAAAAGTTTTACCGATAAAGTTTCTCTTTTGTCATTCGGATTCAAATTGCGTCTGGGTTTTTCGGCGGGTTGTCCGGTTCGAGAAAAACAAAAGCAGGAAAAAATACAGTTCGAGTATGCTCCGTCTTACCTGGAAACTGTTCGCCAATCGGCAGAAACGACACAAAAAGCGGTAGAGGCAGTTCAAGAATTGACGGATGCTATCCAACAACAAACAGCAGAAATAGCGAACAGACAGGAAGTTATAAATACGGAAAAAATAAAAGAAATTCAAAACAATGATATTGAGGCGTTGGACACCGCAACTATCAATTACGATTTGAATGTTGCTACTTTGACAGTAAAACAGGAAAAGATACTCGATGAATATATTTCAATTTTGCAAAATAATCCCTCTGCAAAAATCATACTTACCGGACACGCTTGCAATCGGGGAAATTATGCCGGAAATATGCGGATAGGTCAAAAAAGGGCTGATTTGGCAAAGGAATATATGGCAAAAAAAGGTATTCAGGCAGGGCGTATTCTGACTTTCACAAAAGGCAGTTCCGAACCGGTTTGTTCCAATACAAATGATATTAACCGGAAGAAAAACCGCAGGTTGGAAATACAAATAATCAGGTAAGGAAATAAGACTTAATTACAAGTGTAATTTTCTATTTTTAATCCTTATTTTTGCAACAATGATTTTATTATTTGCTTATTTTGGATGTTAAAAGAGGGAAAAGCAAAGAAAATATTGCTGCAATTATTGCTGATAAGCAAAGAAGTAACCATATTTATCTGTGTTTTGGAATAGCTTGTTGATTTGGATAGTATCGAGGCGACTTGTACATATTCATCTTCCAAAATCCTACTGTAAATAGCATCAAATCCGGGATAATATCTGCCGGCTTGGAGAGTAAAATGATAAAATGCTTTTTCCGCATTTATATTTTCATCAAGCTGTTTGATATGTGCTATTAGTCTTTCGGAAGGACTTTGATAACTATCTATAAAACAATCAAAATCAACAGGTTTATCAGTTTGATAGGGATGTTTTTTGAGTTGAACAAAATATTGTTCTTCAACTGTTTTTTCAAATAAGTCTTGCTTATCCTGAAAATAATGAAAAATAGCTCCGCGTGTTCGGTCGGTCGCTTTTTCGATGTCGCTTATGGTAACCCGTTCAATATTTTCTGTTAAAAATAAACGATAGGTTGCTCTAATAATATTTTTAGGAGTTTTGAGCGAAAAGCTTTTCATGATAAAGTACAGGCTAAATATCACATTTATTCATAAGACCAGTGGAAAGGGTTTGAGCAATAAATGGATATAGCCTGTACTATTTTATCAATATGATAATAATAGCAAGACTTGTTATATCCATCTTGGCTCGTAAAAAATTCCACTTTCTTATGCAAGATTTATAACAAGGATAGATTCAGTAATATTCTGAATATCTATTTTTTATTTGAACGCAAAGTAATAAAAATTTACTTAAACATAAAAATTATAGTGCGTGTATTTTCTTAAACAACTGTCAGCAAAAGCGTTGAATAAGAAAATCTACCGCTTTCAGGGTTAAACAAAAGAAGTTTTTGACCGGGCTTCAAAGTATTTGAATGTAAAATTTGTTCCAGCATTAAGTACATTGACGCTGAACCTACATTACCAACTTCCGTCAGATTCATAAACCATTTTTCATCGGAAAATGGGAAACCGGCATTTGCCAAAGATGTTTTAAAATGTTCACGGAAATACATTGATGAAATATGAGGCAGGAAAAAATCTATTTCTTCGGATGTCAAATTATGTTTTTTCAATGCTCCGGTAATATTATCTACACCTTTGGCAACTACATGTTTCCCCAATAGCTTAACATCTTGCTTAATGGCAAAAAGAGATTTATCCAGCCAGTCCTGTTCCTCATACAACGCCCATCCGGTTAGTTTCCCCTCTTTGTCTTTTTCCGCTCCCTGATACATACAGGTTTCCAATTCATTGGCATACGAAACGGATTCTATCCATTCTATTTTTAATGAAATGCCGTCTTTATTAGGAGTATTCGATAACAAACAGGCTCCTGCTCCATCGGATAACATAAACCGTAAAAAGTCTTTCTCGAAAGCGATTAATGGATTTTTGCTTACTTCCTGTAACTTTTCATATTCAACTTTAAAATTTTTAGCCAACAAGAACGCCGAAAGTAATTCGGAACCGGTACAAACAGCTTTCTTGGCATTTCCGGCTTTTATTGATGTATATCCGTATTTCAACGCCATTGTTGAACTTCCGCAAAGCCCGCCTCCCGACATAATCTCCATTGTTGGCGCACCGGATAATTCGCCATGTACCATAGAGGCGTGAGAAGGCTGTAACTGGTCGGGGCTTGTGGTTCCGCAACACAGCACTTCTACATCTTTTATACTGCAATCACCCGTAAAGAGTTGATTAACGGCAAGCGCGGTCAATTGAGCATTAGTGTGCGTTATCTTTCCCTGTTCATCAACAGCATAGTACCGTGTCTTGATTTGATTCTGCCTTAAAATAATTTCTTTTACTCGGGAGGTTTTTTCGCCGATTAACCCCAATCTTTTTTCCATTGTGTTGTTATCCACCGGACTGTTTGGCAAATATTTTGCCACTTTGATAATAAAAACTTCATTTAACATAACATAAATTTTTAAGATATTTTCAATAGTTTATTTTAGGAATGGTTGTTTTATTTATTTGATTTTCTTTTTATTAATTCTTGAAATGATAGGAGCGGCAAAAGCAAGCATAAATAATATCCAATTTCTGAACAGGGCTAACCTGAATCTTCGATGCTTGAAGTTGTCTTTACCGATAAAATTTGCCCATTTTTCGTATTTAGCAATAGCGAATTGCTCGTAACCCAACGATGTGTATTCTTCGCTTACCGGAGGTATTACGGAATATACACCATCGGGCGAATGAAAAGACGAAAGAGCGGATTGTCCGTACAAACCTGCATTATCTATTACCTCCTGTTCTATTCCTCCTTGCGGAATCGACTTGCAGGACGATTTCTTTTTCCCGGTAAACAACCAGTAACACAATGCAAGGAATCCCCTGAAATTTTTTGAAGTATCCCTGAAAACATACTTCCCTTTGACTGTCCCTTGATAATTTTCGACAGTCGTAACTACCTCGTGCAGCGCATTTCGCCACGAGTTTCTCGAATCCATTACGAGGACAACTGATTTCCCTTTGACAAGATTTTTAAATCGCTCTGTCTGCATGAAACTGTTGAAAGGAATGGAAGTATGCAAAAACCATGGCTGAAAGCCAAGTATGATAGCGTCATAGTTTTTATTTTCGATTTCCACCTCTATATCACACGGCATTTTAAGCACAGTTTCGGGAAAAACATCAAAAAATTGTTTGTATGTTATCGGGAAACCAAATTTTTTACATTTAATTTCCGCAAAATCAATGTGATATATATGTTCAAACGGTTTTACAAATTTTGAGATAATCTCTTTCAGCTGTTTCGTTTGTGAATAATATACAACTAATAAATTTTTCATTTTTTATAATACTTGTATTCGGCATACCGTATGTATGGAATGCAGAATTTAAAAAATATACTACACCTGATTTCGACAAAACATTTGCCGGCAATCAAATGTAGTATGAATCAACATTTAAGCTAATTATATTTTAATCTGATTATATATGTGCATGAGTAATTCTCTCAAATGCCTCGTGTCTAAACCTTCTCTCAAAGCGTCATTCAACGCTAAACCTAAATAAGTATAGGAAAATGTTTCGCCATATAACCTTACATTTGTATTCGGTTTAACTTCGCCTTTTGCAATGGCATTTTGTATAAGAAACGCCCATGTATTTTTATCTGTATTTAATATATCACCCATTTTTGCGGTAAAATCATTAAGATAATACCCAGTAGTCATCACTAATGATAAGTAACACCTGTCTATTTCTGCAATCGCTTTTTTATCGGATTTATTGGTAATGCCAGCGAATTTGTAAAGGCTACTGATTGTTTTCTCAATACTGGTAACAAACGCTTCAATAAAATCAGCCAGCGACACATTCAAATCCAATTTGTTATGGTCAATCTTATTGCATATATGCTGACTCGTTAAAATGTATTTTTCAATAACCTCTCTGAAAAGTTCTTCCTTATTTTTTACATAATAGAAAATTGTTCCCCTTGTTGTTTCGGTTATCTTCTCAATGTCTTTTACAGTAACCAATTCATAAGGCGTTCTCAGAAATAGCTTAAACGCTCCTTCTAAAATAGTGTCTTTCATCGTACTGCTACGGCTGTCTTTTACTTCACTGCTCTTGTCTTTTGTCATTGTGTATGTTATATGTTATGTAACAAAATACTTAATATTTTGATACAAAGGTAATATTAAAATCCAATTAAATAAAATAGTTAGATTATTTTCATATTATAAATGCAAAAAAATTGTTCTATCCTACAAATACAGTCTTACTGTTGTTAGAATTTTAAGAAATAAAAGCACTGATTATTTAATAATTATACGACAACATCCTATTGCAATTTTCAAAATTAACAATTTAAAAACAACTGTATATTAATGTATTATGATTATATAAAAAGAAATTACAGAAAATAATCTGATGATTTCTGCATATTTTATTATTTATAATTACATTTGCAAATGAATCTAACGATTATTAGAATATTGTTGTAAGATTAAATTAGGAAAGAAAATAAATAATGTTTAAAGCATTGACGCATATAATGCCACAAGCATCAAAACAAATAAAACTGATTTGATAGATTGTATTTCAACAAAATAATTATTATTTACTAAATTAAATGTTATGAATAGATTAATAAATTTCAGAAAAGCCTTCGGACTTATTGCTCTGCTTGGTTGCTGGGTGTGGACGGCGAATGCACAATCTTCCAAAGGATTAATTTTTGGGGCTTCTTGTATTCCCGCAGGGAGTGGTGGTCATATATACAGCATAAACCTTGGTCAATACCCCGGTTATACAGTTCAAAGTAGTCAATGGAGTGTCGCCGGAGGCATAAGTCTTGTTGGAAGCAATACTTCTTCCGCTACAATTTCTTCGTCAAATGGTACTACTTATGGTAGTAATTTTAGCAAATACGGTAAAGGAAGAGTCTCGGTAGAAGCTGTTTTAACAAAATCAACTCCTGTGCAGATTCCGTGTGGCCCAAACGGTCAATATTCCGTTACTTGCTACAATACCCATACAATAGAACTTGAAGACCACTTTGATATTTGCAAGATATTTAGTATTCCTGATGGGAGTATTGATAATTGGATAGTCGGACCTCAATGTGTGGCTACCGGAGAAGAAGTTACCTATTCCATAGCACCATGGATTACTATGATGCAACCGGATGAGGTCGGATACGATGAATATGAATGGTTTGATGGGTCAATACCAAGTTTTGTACAAAATGGAGTCTTATATTACTCCGCAGACAAAAGTTCTGTTACTTTTATTGTAGGGCAACTAACAGGAAATGATATAATTAGTGTTCAAGTAGGAAGATGTAATCATCCAAATAATGTATTAACACTTCCATTGCGTAAGGCTATCCCTACTCCAATAATAACACCTTCGTCATGCGTGGCAGGTGGAGTTCACAACGAAACATTTACGATACAAAATCAGGTTTCCGGCGTAATTTACACATGGTCATCAGACAACTGGACACGGATAAGTTCGAGCAATGTAGGGACATCAATGACTTATCAAACCGATAATACAGGGGCAGCTAACATTCGCGTTGACGCAAACTACATTAGTGGAAGCGGCTGTCAAAGCGTATTCTCGACAACCCAAGTAACAAGAACTTTTGGAGCTAATTCTAAAATAGTAACTCAATCAGGAAGCAATTGTTTGGAAGCTAATGAGCCTGTCAAATTTATTATACAAAATGCACCTACTCCTGCTATTTTTAATTGGAGCTATAATAACCTGACTGATTGGACTTTTTCAGGCGTTGAAGCAACCACTAACGGCGATGAAATTACGCTTATTCCGGGCGCAAATGCTGTTTCGGGTGAAACTTTGCGGGTATCACTGAATGGTTGCAACAATGATTTTCGTGATTTTCAGTTTAACATGAAGCCTGGTGACGCTAATCCTATTACAAGTTCAACAAATAGTTTTTGTATAAACAGAAACGGAACATATACTTTCTCGACTACGGCGACAAGTCCTAATCCATCTTCTTATCTGTGGGATTTAGGTGAAGGTTGGACAATTATGTCCACTGCTCCCGACGGTTTGTCCATCACTGCGCAAGCAACAGGAAATACAATCGGAGATTCTATCCGCGTTACACCCAAAGGACTAAATGGTTGTGATGGGAAGTCAAAAGCAGTAGCTGTATCTTATCCTCCGACTGCACCAACAGGAATTAATGTTCCAGACCCGGCAAGTTGTATTAATTCCGGCATGACAGATAACATAATATTATCGGTAATAGGAGGCTCTGCCAATCAAAAATATACTTGGGAATTAAATGGGCTGGGGACAATTACAAATGGAGCAACATCTTCTTCTATAAATGTACAAACTTTGGGTACAGATGGGTCTTATACCGTTTCTGTAAGTGCTTATACCAATAATGATGTTTGCTCTCAATCCGCCTCTATATCAAATACGGTAACAATTTCCGGTGTTGATTTTAGTGTAAGAGAAGAAGTTCTTTCTGCAACACAAGCATATTATGTAATGACACCAAACGGATGGAGTAATCGTTCGTATTCGATACTTTGGGAATTAGATGGCAGCGATGAAACATTTGACGGTAATTCATACGAAACTAATGAGATTTATTCAGGTTTATTAGATTCGTCAAGTCCTCACGATTTCCGTGTAACTGTTACAAGAACATCTGACCAATGTAAAACAAGAAGAAGTTGGGGTGTTAATGCAACGCCGCAAAGCAATAGTTTGCGTTCTTTCTCATTTCAGTCTGCATTTCAAAATCCAAGAAACAGTAAAGCGGTGGCTCTTAGAACTTCGCAAACCGCGAATAATGCAACGATGACTATTGCCCCAAACCCTACTAATGAGTTAGTACAAATTGCATTTTCTAATGCAGGAAATACAGATATTCAAATTAGAGATATGGCAGGACGAATCGTAAAAATATTAAATTCTGCCACTCAAATTATTAGTGTCGATGTGTCAAATTTTGCACAGGGTTCTTATGCTGTATTAGCAACCCAAAATGGAATAAATTTTAAAGAAATTCTGATTGTAAAATGATAAAACCAAAAGGTAGGTGAGAAAACTCTGTTCTCATCTACTTTTTATTAAAAATTAATATTATGAAAAAACGAATTTGTATTTTGAGTAGTTTGTTAATAACAGCTTTGAGTGCCACAACACAAACCAATACCACCGATGATGGTGTAGAAATTAACGGCGTGGTTTGGGCAACGCGCAATGTAGATATACCCGGTACTTTTGCACCTACTCCACAAGATTATGGAAAACTTTACCAATGGAACAGAGCGAAAGCGTGGGATTATAGCCGCACACTTCCTGTGCCGGAATGGGATAGAACTTATCCGCTTGCGAGCGAAACTTGGGATAATAATGTGTGTCCAACAGGTTGGCGAGTTCCCACAAAGGAAGAATTTGACAAGCTGTTAGAAGCTCCCTATATATTTACAAATAAGGAAAATGACTACTATTACAACCCGGAAGATGAATTCCCTTATGGTTATACTTTTGGCATTGCTCCCAATACTATTTTTCTGCCTATGGGTGGTGGGCGAGATAGTTTTGACGGTGGAGTAAATTTTAGTCAACATAGAGGTTCTTATTGGAGTTCTACTATGAGTACTCAATCTCAGGCTTTTCTTTTGGAGCTGGATGTTACGAATATAAATCACTTCGCTATCGTAGGGACTCATTATACGCCTACTGCATATTCTGTTCGTTGTGTAAAAAAAGATACTTCAACAAATTTAAAAAATATCGGCGACGAGGATGTGAGAATATATGCCCAAAATAGTAGTATTATTATAGAAAACACCATCGAAATAGTGCAGGTGTACAACATTAGTGGTCAGCTTGTAGTGCAGGGCACCGGAACAGGTGCGTATAGTGTGCCATCAACAGGAGTATATGTGGTAAAGGTAGGTGATAATATAAGAAAATTAATAGTTGGAAATTAAAAAAAGCATTATTATTCACTCCAAGGTAAAATTTAGCAATAAATTTTTTCAGACCTTTCAGATGATAGTCATTTGAAAGGTTTTTTGTTCTCTAACAATAATTAGGAAGTTAAGATGTAATAGCATGTGTTTTTTTGTGTTTATATCTTACTATTGTTAGATAACTAAGATATGATAATATAAATTATTTTCTATTTTCCAGCATCTTTTCTATTTTAATCGCTTTGATTTAAAAATATAAACAATTAATTATTAGATAATTAAAAACAAAGTGCGAATATTTTAAAATAAATTTCTTTGATATTTAATTATTTGTTTTAACTTTGTATTTGAACATAACAGCTGTTATATTGAATCGTAGAAATTACTACTAATGTCTAACATAAAACAGACTGCCAATGAAACAATTACTCGAAACAAAACTGTTTTCTGTGATAAAGGATTTTGTATCACTAAAACAACAGGATTTATCCACATTGGAAAATGCTTATGATGAATTTGTGAGCGCAGTGTTTTCCGAAAGATGTAATTCACTTAATATGGATACTTTTTACAATTCTCTTTGCTGCGTGCAAGTTGAACTTAAAAATTTACAGGGGCAAACTGTGAAGGGTGAAAAAAAATGTCCGTATGCAACTTTTGAAGAAAGCAATTTTGCTTGTTAATGAGCAAATTGAATTTGCTCGATGGAATATATGTATAGAAAAACAAAAACAATTCATTGTTAGTAGTCTTAAAAAAAAACTTCAATTAAATTACAATGGACAGGAACGGAGGTTGAATTGGTTGAATTGGTTTACGCGCTTTGCGGAACCGGAAGTTTGAATGACGGAAATGTCTCTTTGAAAGATTTATTTGCTGTTTTTGAAGAAATGTTTGGGGTTGAAGTGAAAAATTTTTCACGGACTTTTACCGATATAAAGAACCGGACAAAAGGAGACAGGACAATATATTTGGATAAACTTAAAAAAAGTCTTTTACAAAAGTTTTATGATACGGAAAAAATTAGAGATAAACGGAAATAAGACCATGTATTCAAATCAAAATTCCGCATCAGTGCAGCAACACTGACGCGGAATCAAAAAAGAAAGGAGGTGTACTCCCATACATAATACAAATATACAGCTTTTTTATTTACTGATATTCTAAATTTTAGGATAATTGGTTTTGAGGTTTGATGTCCGCCTTATCGTCTAAGGATGTCGTTTATAATAATTTTACTGTTTAATTAAAATTTAAAAAAAATGAATACTCAAAATACATTAATGAGAATGTTGTGGATAGCCATACTATTAGGTCTATCTGTAACAGGTGCTTTTGCACAACAAAGAGATGAAATTCCAAAGGGACAGTTTCTTGATGCCTATACACAATCACGATCTTATACGAAGGTAAACGATGTATATTCGGCAGATGCCTCTAAGCTATCATCGGAATGGGCAGGTAATGGTTTTTCATTGCAAACAGTAAACGGCAATGCGTTGTACACAACCGGACAATATGCCGATAACGCACAGTTGTCTGCCACAAGTCCAAGTATTGCTTTACCTGCTGTTGCCTATAACGAAAAACTGATTTTGCAAATCAATCAAAGTTATGAAGTAGAAACGAAGTACGATTTTATTTCTGTATGGGTTAAAGCGAATGGCGAAGAAATAGAAGTTTACCGGAGAAGCGGAAAAACTTCATTGATAGATGACTACATTAATCTCACGGCTTACGCCGGAAAACAGGTACAACTATCTTTTCGTCTTACCGCAGATGCCAGCGAACAGGGCAATGGTTGGCAGATTGCCAATTTGGAATTGTACAAAGCACTTAAAGATTCAAAATCTGCGAATGCCGCAAAAGCACAACCAATGTTACGGGCTGCTGCATCAAATAATTCATTGGAGATTTTGAATGTCAATACCGAAGCATTCCCTGATGCTATTTTTGTTGAATTTACCATAAAAGATGCCAATGGTGATTTTATTGATAATCTGACTGAAAATGATTTTACGGCATTTGACGACTATTCGCCTCGAATGGGTTGTAAAAAGATAATGAAAGTATCTGAAACAATGCAAGAAGCAGTTGACATTGTCTTTCTTGTTGATAATTCTGCCAGTATGTATGATGATATACAAAAAGTTAATGGCGCAATTGACAATCTTTTATTAGGATTAGTAGGCAAGTGCGATGCTCGGGTTGGATTACTGCGCTATGGCGACTATCCCAGTTGTCCTTATGCAATAAAAGAGGTAAATCAAGGGCAGTTTTTTTATTCTCTTGAGAATGAGAGAACCCGGTTTTTGACAGAAATATGGTCGAGAAACAATGGAGATGCTTGGGGATATGAACCATACTATGAGGTTCTAAATTGGGCTGCCAATCAAGATTTTGGTTACAGAACGAATGCAAAAAAGGTATTTATATTAATTGGAGATGAAAAAGTGAATGATGGTTTGAATAATATACAATGTGATTACAGCACTCCATCTACATTGACTGCTACCAGTGTAGCAAACACTTTGAAACAACAAGGAATACAAGCGTTCTTCATTTGTGATATGCCATATTCTAATGGAGAGTATAATTATATCGCATCTGAAACAGGAGGATTAATTGAAGATATATTTACTCCAACCTATGATGAGATACTGGATAACTTTGCACAAGCAATGGTTGATAAGTACATTTTGCGCTACTGTTTGGGTATTGACCCGACAACGGTTGATCCAACTCTCGAACGCCCAATAGAGATTACATATAATCTTGACCCTTCTGCAACCGATACTGAAACCTATTTCCCTATTGTATCGCCAAGCATTGTTCGTACTGCAACAACTCAATTACTGGATAATACTTCCCAACCAGACAATAGGGTTGTACAAATCGGCGCAACGGTTATTCAAAATGGAAATACCCTTGATTATATTGACTTTTATTACAAACAACATTATGATGTAAGTTACCAGCCTATAAGAAAATATTTGTCAGAAGGAACCGTATCGGGAGATAATGTTACATTCTCATTCACTATTCCGGCAAATAAAGTGCAAACTCCATTGGTGAAATATTACTTTGAAGCTTCTACTACTACTCCGATAGGAAGTACCAGAACAGTATCATCGCCACCATACAATCAAGATTTCTTTGCATGGACATTTGCTGTTTTGCCCAACCTACCGCCTGCAATAACAAATGTTTCTATTAATCCTCAAACAGTAAAACCGTGTGTGCCTATTGAAATTTGTGCAACAATAATTGATAATACTCAAAATCTTGACGGTAAACCTGTACTTAATTACAGGACAATAGGAACGCCAAGTATGTTTATTCCTCTTGATATGGAACGAAGTGCTCCGAATAGTAATACTTACTGTGCTACAATTCCGGCAGATGCGGCTCAAAGTGCCGGTGTTGAATATTACATTGTAGCAAAGGATAATTACGGAACACTTGGTCTTTATGGTGATATGACAAATCCACATATCATACAAACCACCCAGCCAAATACAACAGGAGCACCGTTTTATGTTACGGTAGGTAATTATTCAAACATAGTAATGGATTGTGAAGCGATGACCTCTTCGGATATTTTAGAAGCATACTTTACCAATGATTGTGGGGATTTACAACTTGCAGCAAGTGTGCAATGGGACGGGATTAATGGTAATTTTTACTTCACAGTTTATGGAGATTCCGACCCTAACGATGGCTATAAAGACGGATTTTTTCACGATGAAATAATTCATTTGAAATTAATTCGCAATGGGATTGACTATGGACTGACAAATAATACTTTGAAATATAGTTCCATTATACCGGTTGGTAATCTTTCGAGTGCAACGGGACCCGGAGCACCGGGTATTTCAATCCAAGGAAACGGAATTGTCATTGGTCACAACAGTACTCCGCCGTCTTTATTGAACAATACCGACTTTGGGGCTTCAAGCTCTCCGGTAAGCAAACAATTTAGAATATATAATACAGGATGTGAGAAGTTATCTATTAGTAGAATTACATTGAGTGATAACGCGAATTTCAGTGTAAATCTTCCGAATAATACTGTGATAGACCCCGGTTTTTATGAAGACTTTACTATTGATTATTTAGGCTTGGCAAATGCAAATGCTACGGTTTCAGTTAATACGAATGCGCCAACTAAAAACCCGTATAAGTTTGATATAAAAGGGGAAACTTCGATTCCTGACCCATGTGTAGGAATTATTTTAGCACCAAATCCAAGTCCTAATTTCATTACTCCAACCCTTATCATTCCGATAGCAAACGATAACACTTTTTTGTCTGCCGCTATTTATTCGCAGAATGGCATTTTGTTGCAAAACATTGTAATGGATAATGATGTTGATATGGGCACTTATTATTTCCCGATAACTATTTCCGGATATCCGCAAGGAGTGTATCCGATGATAATATATCGCAATAATGATATGTGTAAGACGGTAGAATTGGTGGTACAATAAACAAGTTTTAAGAAGATTAGTCAGGTGTGGCTAATCTTCTTATTTCACCTTAAAAATTACTGCTATGAAATCAACATTCAGATATAAGATTATATTATTGCTGTGTTTATTCCCTCTTCAATTGTGGGCATACGATTTTGAAGTTGACGGTATTTATTACAGCATCACAGGGGAAAATGCTGTCAAGGTAACTACTAAGCTGCCTTATTATAACGGAGCTCCCGCACGGACTGATTATAGCGGGGATATATCAATCCCTCCATCTGTCATTTACGGAGCAACAACATACAATGTAACAGAAATTGACAGACACACATTTCGGACTTGTTCCGATATTACCTCTATTTTACTCCCTGACGGTATCGTGAAAATTAATGATTATGCGTTCAATGATTGTTCCAAACTTACTTCTTTTACCATTCCAAACAGTGTAACGGAAATAGGAAGCAGTTTTTACGGTTGTAATGCGCTAACGGAACTTACGTTGCCTTTTGTCGGCTTAACACCTGCTACCGGAACTCTACGAAGTTTATTCTCTAATTATGAACCTCCTGCCACTTTAACCAAAGTAACCATAACAGGAAATTATAGCCGATTAAATTCCAGTGCTTTTTCGCGTTGCAGTAAAATAAATGAAATAATCTTTCCAAATAGCTTAACCATTATCGGAAGTTCTGCCTTTTTAGAATGTATTAGTTTAAGAAACTTAGTTTTACCCGAAGGTATTACGATGATTGAAGATGGTGCATTTTCAGGATGTAACAACCTTGTTTCGATTGTACTCCCTTCAACACTGGAAACAATTGGGCGTTATGCGTTTAGCGATTGTGTTAAACTTAGTAGTTCCATTGTAATTCCGGACGATGTAGAGGTTATTCAAGCGGGGACTTTTAAGAATTGCACCGCCCTTTTGTCTGTTTCCCTTCCCAACGGACTGACAAGTATCGAAACGCAGGCTTTTGAAGGTTGCGTTAATTTGGCTTCTATTTCTATTCCATTCAGTGTACAAAGTATTGGAAATTTGGCTTTTTCCAACTGTAAAAAAATTACTTCTGTTATTGTGCCGGACGGAGTAACAAATATAGAAGATGCTACATTTTTGTATTGTACCTCACTTGCCTCTGTTGAAATTCCGCAAAGCGTAATATCTATTGGCGTGAATGCTTTTCGTGCCTGTCCTTTTACTTCACTGGAACTCCCAAGCAATCTGCAAAGCATAGGCAGAGGTGCTTTTGAGGAATGTACAAAGCTTATTTCTATGAACATTCCGGAAAGTGTAACAACCCTAAGCAGTGGTGTGTTTGCAAACTGCACAAATCTTATTTCCGTTACCTTTCCACAAAATATAACAAGGATTCCTGAAATGACCTTTAATCGTTGTTCCAATTTGGTTTCTTTTGATATTCCTCAAAATGTAACAGATATTGAAATGCACGCTTTTGATGGTTGTTCCAAACTTACATCAGTTATTATTCCAGGTAGCGTAACAAATATTGCAGATTATGCTTTCAATGCTTGTACCGCATTGGAAGAAGTAACCGTAGAATGGGAAACGCCGTTAAGCGTGTTAAGTAATATTTTTTACGGAGGCGTAAATTTACCCGGATGCACCTTGAAAGTTCCGCAAGGCACTGTTTCTGATTATCAAAATGCACCTGTGTGGCAAGATTTCGGACAAATTAAAGAGAACGAAAACGGACAGACTTCTGTCAATTTTTTACAAACAGAAAACATTCGCATAATAGCTCATAACGGAGCTATTATTGTAGAGAATGCGGAAAAAATGCCCGTTCTCATCTATAATGTGAACGGCATTTGTTGTGCATCTGTTTCCAATGCAACTGCTTATGAAATTTTTCCGCTTCCGTCAGGGTTTTACCTTGTACAGGCAGGCAAAATCACTCAAAAAGTTATTTTATAAATCAACCATTCAAAAACAATTTAAAATGAAAACGATAAAATTACTCATACTTGTATCTTTATTATATCCGATTCAACTATGGGCTGCCGATTTTAATGTAAACGGCATTTATTACAATATTACGGGAGAGAATACCGTAGAAGTAACCAATAATGCTCCTGAGATGGGAGTGTATAGTGGAAATGTAGAAATTCCGGAAAGCGTTGTTTTCGAAGAAATTACATATTCAGTAACAGGCATCGGTCAAAGTGCTTTTATGCTTTGTAATTTCTTGACTTCAATTATCATTCCGGGTTCTGTTGAAAATATAGAGTCAAACGCTTTTTTCCTTTGTGGAACTTTGAGTTCTGTCGTTATTCCCGAAGGTGTGAAAAGTATAAAAGACGGAGCGTTTTCTCGTTGTAATACACTGATTTCCGTTTCGATTCCCAATACCGTAAAAAATATCGGAAATTCAGTATTCGCAAACTGCACAAACTTAAACGAAATTACTGTTGCAATAGAAAATCCGTCAATCGTGAATTATGGGGCGAATATATTTGATGCCGTTAATACGGAAAATTGTATTTTGAAAGTACCGGACGGAACTTCGAGTGCGTACAATACTTATCCGTGGTTTGATTTTGATAATATTGAAACCCAAGATAAAGCTCCAACTGACATCAGCCAGGTAAATTCTTTCAATACAAAAATATATGCACAAAACAACACCATTATTGTCGAAAATACCACAGTACCGATATGTATATATGACTTATTGGGAAATTTTATCGTTAAAGGAGAAAACGGACAATTTAAAATGCCGCAAAGTGGTGTCTATATCGTAAAAACAGGAAAATCAGCACAAAAAATTATTGTAAGATAAATCTACAAACATAAGCAAGAAATTATATAAGAGGTGTTATGGCGAAGCAAAACGGAATATCTGCGCAAGACTATTCACGAATTTTTAGCCAGTTCGTTTGCTTGTGCATCAAGATTTTTCCGTTATGGGTAATCAGGAAATGGTTGAAATTTTTACCGATAGGTAGTAAATAACCAATCCTGATTCCCTTACATTTCTCACTCTTTCTTTAATAAATGCTTTAAATTCTCATCATTTTCAATCCGCGTTAATTCATCAACAACAATCTGTTTCACATCCGCCTTTATCTGATTATAATTCCGTTCAATTTCAAATTGCATCGTATCGTTACCGTTTTCGTCCCGGAAATCCAAAATATCGGGAATTTTCTTATACGCTTTCGTTTCGGCAGCAACGGCAGCATTATCCACCACAATCTCGGCGTGAAAAATCTTCTGTTCAATCCGTTCATCGAAATTATCCGATATTGCACCCACAAACATACCCTGCGTAAGATTTGAAATTTTACTTGCCGGAATAATACTGTCCAACTGCGTGGAAATAGAGGTAGATTTATCCTGCCGGCTAATCGTCATAGATTGCCGTTTCTGCAATATCTTCCCAAAACGCTCGGAAAGGTTCTTTGCCGATTCGCCAACCACCTGACCGCTGAAAATATTCCCCACCGTGTTCATCACCACAGCCGCTTCCTTATCGCCGTAATCACGCTTTAACTGCGAGAAATCCTGAAATCCCAAACAGACAGCCACCTTGTTGCTTCGAGCGGTGGCAATCAAATTGTCAAGCCCGCGAAAATAAATTGTCGGCAACTCATCAATAATCACAGCGGATTTTAATTGCCCTTTCTTGTTGATGAGTTTCACAATACGACTGTTGTACAAACCCAAGGCTGCCGAATAAATATTCTGCCTGTCGGGATTATTGCCTACACACAGGATTTTCGGTTCGTTGGGATTATTAATGTCAAGCGTAAAATCATTGCCCGTCATTACCCAATACAGTTGCGGGCTTATCATTCTTGATAACGGAATTTTCGCCGAAGCAATTTGTCCCTGTAATTGATCCTGCGCCCCGCCTTCCCAAGCATCCATAAAGGGAGAAAGATAATTTTCCAATTCCGAATAAGAAGTAAGTATCGGAAAAGTTTCGGCATATTTCTGATTGAGAAACTCAATCGCGTGCGGAAAAGTGCAATACTTGCCGTTTTGGTAGATTTTCAGATACCAGATAATGGCAGCCAATAAAATTATCGGGCTTTCTACAAAAAAGTCGCCCTGCTTCTGTATCCAAGTCTTATTAAGGTTGAGCATTATTGTGTAGGCACTTTCGTAAGCATCCGAAATATCCGTCATAAACTCCGGTGCAATCGGATTACAGCGGTGCGACTTACGGGGATTATCAAAATTGATAACATAAAACTTCGGTTTAACCTTGTATTTATCCAAATTGTGAAGCAATGTATTATACGCAATCACCGACAAATCATCAAACTTATAATCGTAGATATACATTGAAAATCCCTTGATAATCTGCTGTTTGATATAATTATTTACAATAGCGTATGACTTTCCCGAACCCGGCGTTCCCA
>QMCD01003937.1_pt1 | contig 19960 bp, 14 predicted proteins | sample 1821841 | NCBI WGS metagenome assembly QMCD01 (sample SAMN01991225, study PRJNA193472) | Termite gut metagenome, whole genome shotgun sequencing project. | isolation source: worker | host: Macrotermes natalensis
TATATCTTTATTAGAATTATTTAAAGTTGTATAATATTATTAGAAAGAAAATCTATAAAAAAGACAGTTAATTTTATATAACATATATAATGTATTTATTTAAAATAATATTTTGCAAATATATAATTTTATTTATTTAAGACAGGAATTTTTGATATTATTTTTCTTGAAATTTTTAATGAATATATTGCTAAGTAAATGAGAGAATAAGTGAATGAGCAAGATGAATGGTTTCACAAAGTCACACAAAGGATTTTCACGAAGTAACACAAAGGTTTTTATAAGAGGATTGACCAAAACTATGGTACAAATAATCAAATCAACAAATAAGCATTAAACATTTCATCTTTCTACCATTTTACCTTTCCAACTTCTTATTTACTTATTTACTCATTTACCATTGATCCCGAACTCACGTTAGTATATTACTTTTATTTCTATACTATCTCGACTTAAAAGTCTCACTGCTCTCACCTGCTTCGCGTTTGGGTGCTTCACTGCGACAAACCGGGTAATGCAAATCTTAATGATACTTTCACGCTTCGGTAACCATGCTGTAATTTGCCGGCTTTACTTTTGCAGCATGAACTTCTAAATCAATTATTAACCTAAATTTTATTAAAATGAAAAAAACAGTTGTTCTAAGTAAATTATTGTTAGGATTAAGCTTATTAGGATTGAGCTTATCTGTAAACGCCCAAAGCACTATTCGCATCAATGAATTTGCAACTAATGGGGCAACCCAATACAATGGTATGGATTGGGTAGAGTTGTACAATCCTTCCGATGTGGATGTATCGCTCAGCGGCTACACGTTGGACGACGCCAAAAGTGCCACAGAGTCGAATACCGCAACCCTAAGCGGTACTATTCCTGCAAAAGGATTCAAAGTATTAGTTGAAGGCGAAGAGTTTCCATTCGGATTAGGAGCCTCGGGCGAAACTTTGACATTGAAATTAAATGGGGATGTTGTTGACCAAATCGTATGCACGCCCAACATTGCAGGTAAAACCTTAGGTCGTATCAGCGATGGGGAAGGGAACACAAATGTAACATTCAACGGCGAAGAAATCGGCGGCTGGAAAACGTTTGACGAAGCAGATGCAACTATCGGGGCAAGCAACAACATTGTTACTGTTGTTTATACTTCCGACCAGCACTACGGAATTACGCGGGAAACTTTTCGTGGGGCAAGCGATGTAGACGCTACCATTGTAAATGCGGCAATGGTTTCGCAAATAAACAAATTGAACAGTACCAGTCTGCCTGACGACGGGAAAGTAGGCAGCGGCAAAAGAATAAATGTCAGTCATATTATTGTAGGCGGTGATATTTCAAACAGAGCTGAAGAAGGAATAGCTAAATCGGCGGTAACACTGGCACAATTTGATACGGATTATAACAATATTACGCTTAAAAACTATAAAGATGAACGTCCTGAATTGCTCTTAATCCCCGGTAATCATGATGTATCGAATGCGATAGGACAGGCTAAAATTCCGTCTGAAAATATGGATGCTACAACTTTGGCAACTATTTACAATCGTATGATGAATCCTGCTGTAGAAAAAACAGCTGCTACTTACAACTATGCAACCGACAAAATAAATTATATGAGAACTATAGGCGGCATTCAGTTTGTATTTGTGACCATGTGGCCCGACCATGCACAAAGAGAATGGATTGCATCTAACACAAATCCCGAATTGCCGGTATTGATTTTCACTCACGATGAGCCGGATGTAGAAACAAAACACTTGATAGACCCTTCCTGGACGCCGGGTACTCCGCTTAATTTCAGCAATAAATTTGAATACCTGGTAGATGAAGTAGCTTCTAATCCTACAACAGATGTAGAAAGGGATGAGAAAGCACAGCGTGCATTCGCAAACTTCGTTGCAGCAAATCCAAACATCAAAGCGTATTTCCATGGAAATACAAACTTCAACGAATTTTATACATACAATGGACCCGATTCAAATATCCTGCTTCCGGCATTCAGAATCGACTCGCCAATGAAAGGCGAAGTTTCGGGAGATGATGAAAGCGTTCTTTCATTCCTGATTATAAGCATAGACAAAGCAACACAGCAAATGACCGTCCGCGAATGTTTGTGGAACAGCACAAGCAGCAGCGAAGCTCCGATTGCCTTCGGCGAAAACAAAACAATTGCCGGATTAAACGAAACGCATTATTATGCGGAAGCTGATTACACAGTTCCATCGTGGACGCTGTATCAGCGTGAGTTAATCGCCGGAACATTGCCCGGAGAAGCGGCAAATGTATTGGTATCAAAAGATGCTCCTTATAATGTAAACACTGCAATTAACGGTAATCCTGCTTCGCAAATGGGTATTACCTGGTTCACCAATGCAGGCGTAACGGGTGGAAAATTGCAATTGATTACAGGTACTTCGGGTGATTTCAGTGCAGCACGCGAAATCAACGCTACGGAAACCGAACTCAACAATGTTATGTATGTTACTACCGGTAACAACAACAACGATTTGATTGCCAAAACAGGTTTTGAAAAAGGAGAAACACGCAGCTATATTTCAAACAAGGTATTAATTGATAACTTGACCCCAAATACAACTTATTCTTACCGTGTGGGTGGTACCAACGATATTTGGAGTGAAGTTTATTCATTCACTACAGCAAAAACGAACAAGGATGCTTTCGATTTTATCTACATTACCGATACACAATCAAACACGGATGAAATGTTTGAGGTTTCCCGCAAAACAGTTGCAACAGCACAAGCCAACGTACCTGATGCAAAATTTGTATTAATGACGGGCGACCTGGTAGAAACCAGCGGTAACAACAACTCCGAATGGGAATGGGAACAATGGTTTGAAACCATGAAAGCCTCCTGGCAAACACTCCCTATTGCTCCTGCCCAAGGCAATCACGATGCAAGCGGAAACAGCAATATGTTCTACCACTTCAATACCTCTAAGGCATTCAACGCTGCTCAAACTACAGATGACGCTAAAACAGCGATGGAAGGCACAGTCTATTCTTTCGTGTATGGAGATGCCCTGTTTATGGTTCTTACTTGGGAAGACTATAGAAAAGATGAAACTTATTTTGCCGCCGTAGAAACATGGATGAAGGAACAAATTGCTGCTAATCCTGATGTAAAATGGAGATTTGTTGCTTTCCACAAAAATATGTTCACAGGAAGTAAATCGCACCAAAGCGATGCCGACGGCAAAATAGTACGCGAGCGTATGGCTCCTGCCTTTCAGGATATGGGCATCGACCTCGTATTTGAAGGACACGACCACGTATACGAAGTAATGGGTGTGATTGTGGCAGGAAAAGACGGTGCAACCAATACCTACAGCAAAGCAGCAGATGCGGTAAGCGAGCAAACAACCACAACAGGTGGAGTTCGCGAAGATATGACCGGCATACATGGCGGAACATTCAACGTAGAAAAGGGTGTACTTTATTTCTTGAACAATTCGGCAGGGAAGAAAAAATATGAGCCTCGCACAGAAACCGAAATGACAGCTGCTGAAAATGCAACGGCAGTGCCTGATTATTACCAGTTCTTCAACCGGTTCGGACAAACAGGCGAGCCTACCTTCAGCCGTGTAAGCGTATCAACAGACGCTGTCAATATCTCTACATGGACAGTTAATGATGAAGGAGAGACTGCCTTATTCGACTCGTTCAAGGTGATTAAAACAGACTCTACCTCTGCTGTTATTACCAACCTGATTTCAGAATCAAACAAAATCTCTATCTTCCCAAATCCTGCCGGCGAACAGGTTACTATCGAAAGCACGGAAGAGATTCGCAATATTCGTATTTTCTCTATAACCGGTCAAACTGTATTGTCGCAAGAAAACGGTAATCCCATCAATCTTTCCGGCGTAAGCAATGGTGTTTATGTGGTGAGTGTAACAACAACAAGCGGTGTTTATAATGAACAATTGATAGTAAAAAAATAAGCAACAGTAAAAATAAAAAAGGAAGGACTTGTTGGTTTCTACCGACAAGCCCTTTTTATCGTTTATTAAAATATCATGAACAGGAAAATTATATCTATACTAATGATTTTTGCTATTAGCACAGCGGCAATGGCACAAAATAAGAAAACAGACGAAGGCGTAGTAATAAACGGTGTACGCTGGGCAACATGCAATGTGGAAGAAGCAGGCTCTTTTGCCGATTCACCCGAAAGCGTTGGTAAATTTTACCAATGGAACAGAAATATCGCCCGGTCGGCAACAGACAGCCTCGTGGCTAATTGGGACAACACAAGACCCGAAGGCGATGAATGGGAAAAAGCCAACGACCCAAGTCCAGCATGTTGGCGCGTACCGACAATGGCAGAGATAGCAAGTTTGCTTGATACAGACAAGGTAAGTAGCCAATGGGTTACTTTAAATAATGTTAACGGATTAAGATTTACGGATATAGCAACAGGGCATTCTATCTTCCTACCCGCAGCAGGTTACCGCATCGACATCGAAGAAGGTAAACTTTATGAAAAAAACCTGTACGGGCATTATTGGAGTAGTGAACCAAGTGATGGCGCCTATGCTTACGGCTTGCATTTCGGCAGCAAAAGAATAGATTATTACTATTACGACCTCTACCGTAGCGACGGACGTTGCGTACGCCCGGTTGCCAGATAGTTAACGATAAGGTCATTGCTGCAAAACCGCCGCTGAAATTCAACAAATGGAAAGTAAAAAAACATTAGGAAGACTGAAAATGACATTAAGAACCATATCCAAATTTACATGCGCACTGTAAAAATGAATTTACATAAAAATACTTGTAAAAATCATTGTGCCTCAAAATATTTTATATTTTTGTAGATGAAAACTACTTTGGTAGTGTATTAAAAAGTATATTTTTTTATATAAATCCAAAAACAAAAGTATCTTGATTAAAAAAGATGAATAACAAAAAATAAAGAATAATATGAATGAAAAAATTCTTGTTGTTGACGACGACCAGACAATTCGAGAGATACTGGAATTTAATCTTGCCCATGAAGGATTTCAAATTACTTGCGCAGCTTCGGCGGAAGAAGCTTTAGATAAGCTGACATCCGAATATGCTTTGATATTGCTTGACATTATGATGGGCGGCATGTCGGGATATAAGTTTGCAGAAGGATTACGTAAAAAGGGAAATCAGATTCCGATTATATTTTTGACAGCCAAAGATACGGAAAATGATATGCTTACAGGCTTTTCTGTGGGTGGAGACGATTATATTTCCAAGCCTTTTTCGATTAAAGAAGTTACTGCCCGTGTAAAAGCAGTTTTGAAAAGGCAAAAAACAGATGAAAACAAGTTTGTTTTCAATGATTTTGTACTTGATTTTAATTGTAAGGAATTATATATTGATTCAAAAAAAATTGATTTGACAAAAACCGAATACAAATTATTGGCGCTATTGGTGCAAAATCAAAACAGAGTTATTTCCAGGGAAGAAATTATTGACGATGTCTGGAAGGAAACGCCGTTTATCACCGAGCGGACAGTCGACGTACACATTACTCGTCTACGCAAAAAGATAGGGAAATATGCATCTTCGGTTTCTAATCAGCCGGGTTTTGGCTATCGGTTCAATATTTTAGAAGTATGAAAATAACTTACCGCAAAAAGCTTTTTCTCTCCTTCTTCCTAATTTTTTCACTTTTTACAATTGGGATTATTGTCTTTGAGCAGTCTCGGGAACGTAAATACAAAACAAATGCATTGGAAGAAAAATTGGATACTTATGCTAATTTAGTTGATGCCGCATTGAAACAAAAAGAATCCTTAGACAGTTTAGTTTTATTGTTTCCCGAAAATATACGGTTAACATTGATTAATTTCCAGGGTGTTGTATTGTATGACAATGTCGTTAAAAATCCTTCCGAAATGGAAAATCATGTCCAACGACCTGAAATTATTTCTGCCCGTAACAAGCAAAAAGGAAGCGACATCCGAACCTCTTTTTCTAACAACCTGCAATACCTTTATTACGCCAAGCGTTTCGGCAATTATTATATTCGTATGGCACTGCCTTACGATGTGGAAGTCCGTGACTTTTTAAAATCGGACAACCTTTTTCTTTATTACATTATCGCTCTTTTTGTTGTAATGTTGTTCTTGATTCATTACGCTTCGGGACGGTTTGGAAAGTCAATTCGTAAATTAAAATATTTTACGGATGCCTCTGAAAATAATAATCTTGTTCAGCCGGTAGATTTTCCTGATGACGAATTGGGTGAAATAGGAAATAAAATTGCTGAAAATTATCATCGATTAGAAGATGGTAAAAAAGCCGTTACCATTGAACGGGAAAAGCTGTTACAACATGTCTATAGCTCCGAAGAAGGCATTTGCTTTTTTACTGTAGGTAAATCGGTTGAATTTTATAACGGATTATTTATCCAGTACCTGAATGTTATTGTAGACGAAGCTAACAGCAATCCTGCCATGATATTTTCCGACACCCATTTTCAAAAAATAAATGCTTTTTTATCCGACAGGAAAAAAGATGAAAACTATTATGAAACAAAAATTGACAGGCAGGGAAAAACATTTGTTGTACGCATTAATGTTTTTGAAAACAACGGTTTTGAAATTATTTTAAATGATATTACCAAAGCAGAGAAAACACGCTTGCTGAAACAGGAAATGACCGGCAATATTACCCATGAATTAAGAACCCCTGTTACGGGCATACGCGGTTGCCTCGAAACAATTTTGGAACATCCGTTAGATGCGGAAAAAGAACATTATTTTATCCAGAAAGCATACGACCAGGTTCTTGTTCTGTCCGAACTGATTCAGGATATGGGATTACTTACTAAAATAGAAGATGCTCCGCAATCATTTCAGGCAGAACAGGTAAATATCCCTCACTTACTTGAAGGCTTGAAAAAAGATTTGGAATTTCCATTACAGGAAAAAAATATTAAAATGGAATGGAGTATTCCTGAAAATCTAACAATAAGTGGAAATCGAAACCTGCTTTATTCTATTTTTCGTAATTTGACGGATAATGCTATCCTGTATGCCGGCAATGACATCACTGTTCAGATACAGAAATACAATGAAGATAAGGATTACTACTATTTTTCCTACTCAGACAATGGAATCGGAATACCGGAAGAACATCATCTGAACCGCTTATTTGAACGTTTCTATCGTATCAGTGAAGGACGTACCCGTGATACTGGCGGTTCGGGACTGGGACTTTCCATTGTCAAAAATGCTATTCTTTTCCACAAAGGAACCATTGTAGCCAAAAATAAAGCTAATGGTGGGTTGGAATTTTTGTTCACATTGAAAAAATAAGATAATTTGAGATAATTTCTTTTAAAGAATTGGTTCTCTATTTTAAAGATAATATTCCTTGTAAAAATAACGTAAATTCGAGGTTTATTTATTTGAATAATAGCTTTTTGTTTATATTTGAGGAAGCCTTTCATTGCTGAGAGATGATAAAACAATACTATTGTCATCATTTCACTATAGCTTGTTTGTGGTTTGTTGTGCGATTTTTTATTCAAGGAAAACATCTTTGTTGCTGTATATGATTCAAATATTTTGCAGAAATCATCACAAGAAATAAATATTTCTATTAATTTTGTTTGGTGTATTATGTGTACATAAGCGGTGTGTTTTGGTGTAACCCAAATATGGGATAAAATTGCACCGATTTTTCCTTTTACTACTCTTTTATTTAGACACATAATTATTTATCTTTTGACCCTGAACTCACGTTGTGTTAGTCATGCTGTGAATCCAATGTCCAGCGGAGACAGCATTGTCCAATGCCGCGACAACGTTGTAAAGTTCCGCGGCAGTAATGTCCAACGTCGCGACAGCGTTGTAATGTTCCGCGACAGCGTTGTCCATCATTTCGACAGCATTGTCCATTATCGCGACAGCGTTGTGAAGTCTCGCGACAGCATTGTCCAAAGAAAGAAGGGTCTTGTCCATCGTCGCGACAGCGTTTCCATCATTTCGACAGCGTTGTCCATTATCGCGACAGTCTTGTTTATTATTTCGGCATCGTTGTCCATCGTCTCGACAGCATTGTCCAAGAAAAATACCATTCTCCGTAAAAAAATACAGTCTATAGCTATGAGTTTTCCGACTTATTCCTCAACTTCTGTATCCTCTTCCTCCGATTTTGTGCCGCCTGATGTTAAACGGTTCAATATCTTTGTATAAGAATACTGTCCCTGCTTTGCCGGATTGCCATGATAAAACCGATGGGCTATCCTTGTGCCGATTACCGTGCTGTAAATATCATTTAAGGCGGCGGCATCCTTCTCAGTTCTATAATCCTATCATCCCTTCGGGATTTAAATGTTTTTATGGCATTCATCATATATATATTGAATAAGTTTCGATTTTATCTGACAGTATAAAGGTATAATGTTTAAACTTTCAAATTCTTGTCACCTCATTTAACTTGCGTGACTTCTCTTGTTCAAATAAATAAAGCTCGAACTTATGTTAATTATATTATTTTCTACAAAAATAAGAACACTTACAAATAAAAAAGCCCTCAACATTTCTGCCAAGGGCTCACTATTAATTATGACACTATTTTACTTTTCAGCCTGACGTTTGTACTGGTTATATCTCCATTCAGCATTTTCCTGAGTTGCTTTAAATAATTCTTTTGCTTCGTCAGGGAACGTTTTCTGCAGGGAAGAATAACGTACTTCATTTAATAAGAAGTCTTGAAATTTCGTCCAATCCGGTTCTTTGCTGTCTAAAACAAACGGATTCTGGTCAGTTCCTTCCAATTCAGGATTGTATCTCCACAAATGCCAGTAACCGCATTCTACCGCCATTTTTTCTTCGGTTTGCGTACGTGTCATTCCGGTTTTGATACCATGGTTGATACAAGGGGCATAACAAATAACAAGTGAAGGACCATTATATGCTTCCGCTTCTTTTATTGCTTTGAAATATTGAGCCTGGCTGGAACCCATCGCTACCTGCGCTACATAAACATATCCGTATGATTTAGCTATCATACCCAAATCTTTCTTACGGATTTTTTTACCTGATGTAGCAAACTTAGCCACAGCGCCGGCAGGTGTAGATTTGGAAGATTGTCCCCCTGTGTTGGAATAGACTTCAGTATCTACAACCAAAACATTTACATTTTCTCCGGAAGCCAACACATGGTCTAATCCACCGAAACCAATATCATAAGCCCAACCATCGCCGCCGAATATCCATTGCGATTTTTTTGCCATATATTGTTTCAAATCAACTAATTCTTTGCAATAAGTACAATCACATTTTTTGGCTAATTCAATAATTTGATCACCTAATTTCTTACTTTCGATTGTCTTTTCACGATTTTCTATCCATTGTTTGAACAAAGATTTCAACTCGTCGGAACAACAATTACATTTCTCAATAGCTTCTGTCATAATGCGCTCAATTCTGTCGCGCATTTGACGGGTAGCTGTTGCCATACCAAGTCCATATTCTGCATTATCTTCAAACAAAGAATTTGCCCAAGCAGGTCCAAAACCTGATTTATGATTTCTGCAATAAGGCGTTGCCGGAGCAGAACCTCCATAAATAGAAGAACATCCGGTAGCATTAGCTACCATCATTTGCTCTCCAAACAATTGCGTAATTGTCTTAATATAGGGAGTTTCTCCACAACCAGCACAAGCTCCTGAAAACTCAAACAAAGGTTGAGCAAACTGACTGTTTTTAATATTTGCTGTCTTGTCAATCAAATGATCTTTGTAAATAACTTTCTTTTCCATGTAATCCCAACGCTCAGCTTCTGCCATTTGCGTTTCAAGCGGTTTCATTTCCAAAGCTTTGGTTTTAGCAGGGCAAATATCGGCACAGTTGCCGCAACCCATACAATCCAATGCCGAAACCTGCATTCTGAATTCCAATCCTTCAAAATCTTTACCAATAGCTTTTAGTGTTTTAGTTCCTGCAGGAGCATTTTTCATTTCGTTTTCATCCAACAAGAACGGACGGATTGCAGCGTGAGGACATACCAATGAACATTGGTTACACTGAATACAATTTTCAGGAATCCATTCAGGAACATTTACTGCCACTCCACGTTTTTCGTAAGCCGTTGTTCCCGCCGGAAAAGTTCCATCTTCATAACCGTTGAAAGCGCTCACCGGAAGATCATTCCCTTTTTGTGCCAGCATCGGCTCAACAATATTTTTGATAAATGCAGGAATGTTACGAGTATCGGCTTCTTTTTTCAGTTCAATATTTGCCCATTCTGCAGGAATATCCACTTTGGTAATATCTGTGCCTGCATCCACAGCATCGTAGTTCATTTTTACAATGTTTTCTCCTTTGCGTCCGTATGATTTCTCAATAGCTTTTTTCATCTCTTTTACAGCCAATTCATAAGGGATTACTTCGGAGATTTTGAAAAATGCCGATTGCAAAATGGTGTTGGTACGATTACCCAGACCAATTTTTCCTGCGATTGCAGTAGCATCAATAATATACATACTGATATTATTTTCTGCCAACTGTTTTTTTACATGGTCGGGAAGTTGTGCTTTTGTTCCTTCTACATCCCAAATGGAATTATACAAGAATATACCGCCTTTTTTTAATCCTCTCAAACAATCGTATTTGTGGATATAAGCAGGGACATGAACTGCTACGAAATCAGGAGTATTTACCAAATAGGGAGCCTGAATAGGATAATCTCCGAAACGCAAGTGAGAACAAGTATATCCGCCCGATTTTTTACTGTCATAATCAAAATATGCCTGACAATATTTATCTGTTGTTTCACCTATAATCTTGATGGAATTTTTATTAGCTCCTACTGTTCCGTCAGCACCCAAACCATAGAATTTAGCTTCAAATGTTCCTTTCGGAAGAACAACAACCTGAGGAAGCATCGGAAGTGATTTATTAGTAACATCATCCACAATACCAATTGTAAATTGATTTTTTGGGTTTTGGGATTTCAAATTATCATAAACGGCAATAATTTGAGAAGGTGTGGTATCTTTAGAAGATAATCCATAGCGTCCGCCAATAATCATAGGCTTTTTGTCTGCCGGAATATCTTTGCAGTTTGCAAATGCTTCTACAACATCCAGATATAATGGATCTCCATTGGCTCCCAATTCTTTAGTCCTGTCTAAAACACAAATATGCTGTGTAGTTTCAGGAAGAACTTCTCCCAAATATTTAACAGAGAATGGACGATACAAATGTACACTAACCAAACCAACTTTTGCACCTTCGTTGTTCAATTTATCAACAACAGTTTTGATTGTTTCGGTTACGGAACCCATTGCGACAATCACATCTGTTGCGTCTTTTGCACCATAATAAGTAAACGGAGCATATTGGCGACCTGTAATTTTGCTCATTTCCTTCATGTAATCAGCTACAATATCAGGAATTGCATCATAGAATTTGTTTTGAGCTTCACGCGTTTGGAAATAAATATCCGGATTTTGAGCTGTTCCACGTGTAACAGAATGTTCAGGATTCAATGCATTGTCGCGATATGCTTTTAATGCTTTCCAATCAATTAATTTTGCTACTTGATCTTGGTCAGCAGGTTCTACTTTTTGTATTTCGTGAGAAGTACGGAATCCGTCAAAGAAATGCAAGAAAGGAATTCTAGCTTTTATTGCTGCTAAATGAGCTACCGGAGCAATATCCATAATTTCTTGAACAGAACCTGTTGCCAGCATTGCAAAGCCGGTTTGACGGGTACTCATCACATCAGAATGGTCTCCAAAAATGGAAAGTGCCTGTGCTGCCAATGAACGGGCAGACACATGAAATACACCCGGAAGCAATTCACCTGCAATTTTGTACATATTGGGAATCATCAACAGCAATCCTTGTGATGCAGTAAACGTAGAAGTTAGAGCACCTGCCTGTAATGAACCGTGAACAGCACCTGCTGCTCCTGCTTCGGATTGCATTTCTACAACCTTAACTGTTTCACCAAAGATATTTTTTCTTCCAAAAGCCGACCATTCGTCCACGTATTCCGCCATTGTAGAAGAAGGCGTAATAGGATAAATGGCTGCTACTTCACTAAACATGTATGCAACATGGGCTGCTGCCTGATTACCATCACATGTCATAAATTTTTTATCTGCCATAAATATTTGATATTAAATGTTATGTATTCGTTAATTCTGATTTATATTATGCTGCAAAGGTAGCATTTATTTTGGAATTAATAATGCCCATTTTTTATATTTCTTTCAAAATAAATCCATCAAAATATTTTGAAGATTAAGGCAATTCCAATTAAAAATCAAATAGTGATGCACAAAATATGTTAACGTGAGTTCGGGATCAATGGTAAAGTGGTAAATTAGATGTTTACTTCTTATTTCCTCTTGTACCCCGTTAGGCAAAGGTTTTACCTTTGTCGTTTTATCTTGACAGGCTTTGCCTGTTTTCTTTTTGCAGGTAAAAAACCTGCTTGGATAGAACGGACGAGGCAAAGAGCCATCGTCCGACGTCACACCTTTTTACAGCCTCAGCCGAACGGGGGATGGAAGAAGTCGTTCCGAGCGCAAAAAGTGAGTTCCATCGAGTGATGGAAGTTATTCCGAGAGCAAAAAGTAAGTTCCATCGGTTGATGGAAGTTACTCCGAGCACAAAAAATGAGTCGCGGGAGTTCATGAAAAGAGCTAATGTAACGTGAGTTCGGGATCAAATGAAAGTATTTATCGTTTAAAGTTTATAGCTTAAGGGTGTAAAGGTACAAGGGTGAAATAATACAATGCTGTTTCATTTCTTCGTTCTGGCGAGGCACAAAGCCATTCAGAACTACCCCTAAATCCCCTTTAGGGGATTTAGGGGCAAATACAAAAGCAATGACACCAACAAACGGCATCGGTAATCGTCAAGGAGAAGTCCTTCAATCCTGGATGGGTTGGCTACGCCGAACCCTTCGGGTTTCGTGCCTCGCCAAGATGACGCTCTGAACAAACAGCATTTCACCATTGTACCCTACCACCAAAAATCAATAATATTCTATTCGGCGGGAATTTACTATTATTTCTTTTATTTGCTTACTTTCTTCAATGCAAAATACCCAGTTATTATGAGTATCATAAAAGTATTTTTTCGTCAAAAAAGGCTTTTTCTCTCCGGGCAAAAATAGTTCCTCCAGTAAAAGCCTTTGTTGTTTGTCATATTTATAACGGCTATACATTTCTCTTATTTCGCCGTTTTTATTACTGTATAATTTGAGGGATATTCTACTATGGTATTTATTATATTTCAAATCGGAACGATGAGTAGTTATTCCGTTTTTGTCTTTTGCTTCTTCATAATACAGACTGTCTTGGGAATCATAATGTGCAAAGTATTCCCATACCAAAGAATCATTTTTGTCATAAAATGATTTGTAAATCATATTATTTCGTTCATCAAATTTTTGTATTTCATGATATGGCTGATTGGCACGTGCTGTAGTTTTTATATTTTTTATAGAAATACAATTTCTTTTTTCATCATATTGATATATAAATTCTTTAATTTTCCTATGAATCATATTATGCGTAGTTTCCCGTATCAGGTTTCCTGAAAAATCATACGTATAAGTAATGGTATTTTGTAGGGAATCCTGCTGATCATAAACTAGTCCTTTTATTCTTTTCCCTTCTTTATTGTATTGAAATTTTGTCATTCCTGCAAGAAATTTTCCAAAAGTTGCACGAGTTACATCAACAAGCCTGTTTTGCTCATCAAACATATAGATAAAACTCAACTCAATAATATCTTCATCAAGGCTGAAACGATTTTCAGCCTGCATCAAACCATCTTTACTGAAAAGGAACTGCGTGTGATTTAATAGTTGTGTTTTTTTGTAAGAAACAGCATTATCTTTTACTTGAACACTGTCTGCTACATGCCGGTAAGTATCTATTCTCCATATTTTTCCTTTTAAATGCATATCGGCAGAAGTTCTTACTTCCTGCGCATTTATGCAGAAGGGGGATGTAGAAAAATAAAAAAGGCAAATTAAAAACAAATATTTATTCATATCATGAAGACTATGAAATAGTACTTAAAGTTGTCTGAAAGAGAGAAAATTTGTTATAAAACATTTGCCAATTGCTCTTTAATTTTTTCCAATTCGTCCTTCATTTTCACAACTAATTTCTGGATATTTACTTCATACGCTTTAGAACCCAATGTGTTGATCTCCCGTCCGATTTCTTGAGAGATGAAAGACAATTTTTTGCCGTTTGCAGTTTCTTCTTTTATTGTTTCGATAAAATATTCACAATGTTTTTTCAACCGCAACTTTTCTTCGGTAATATCTATTTTTTCCAAATAATAAATAAGTTCTTGTTCAAAGCGGGTTTCGTCGTATTTTTGTTTCAATTCTGCCAGTTGTTTCAATAATCTGCTTTTTACCAAATCCATACGAAAATGTTCAAATGGAATAACTTCTTCTAAATAGCTTTCGATCAATTGAATTCGTTCAATAAAATCTTTTTCCAGTATTTTGCCTTCTTCTTCACGACTTTGATTCACAAGATTGCAGGCTTCTATAATCTTTTTTTGTAGTGCCAGTAACAATTCTTCAGGAATATTGTTTTTAGGGTTGGTAAAAATATCCGGCATCCGCAAGGTCATTTTTAATAAATCAGCTTCTGTCGAAACAATTTCCAATTGATCTGCCAATTCTTTTAAATCTTTATAGTAAGTCTTTACTCTTTGAGAATCAATAGCACACTCCAATACATCCTGACTTTCATCAATTGTAATTACCACATCAATTTTTCCTCGTTCAAGCAATTTGGACACAATGGAACGAATTTCAGATTCTTTATCTTTAAAAGCGAAAGGAATCTTCAAAGAAAAATCAAGGATTTTTGAATTAATGGTTTTTATATCAATTGTAATAGAAGTTTTTTCATATAAGCAAGTACTGTTGCCAAAACCTGTCATTGACTTGATCATAAGCGATATGAATTTTTATAAATTTTCTGCAAAAATAGAAAAATTGACTTTTCCATAATTCCGTTGCTGGTAAAATTTGGGATGAGATTGCAAATCAATAAAGATAGAATGTTCAATTACTAAAAAGCCATCCGGGAGCAATAATTGTTTTTCAAAAACCAATTCGGGAATTGTATCGTAATTATTCCAATCGTAAGGAGGATCGGCAAAGATAATATTGAATTGCTGTGATGTCCTTTTTAAGTAAGCGGTAGCATCGGAATTTACAACTTTCAAATTATCAAAAGAAAGCAATTGTGCTGTTCGTTGAATAAAATTTGTGCAAGAAGTATTGTTATCTACCGCAATTACGCTTGTTGCACCACGGGCAGCAAACTCATAACTGATATTACCTGTTCCTGCAAAAAGATCCAATACAGAAATACTGTCAAAGTAGAAATAATTATTTAAAATATTGAAAAGACTTTCTTTGGCAAAGTCAGTTGTCGGACGTACAGGCAAATTATCTGGTGCTTTGATTTTTTTTCCTCGATGATTGCCGCTGATAATCCGCATATTTTTAGAATAAATCGCAGTAATAAGAATAATTATCTATTGGAAAATTATTACTCTTCATAGGAATAATTAATTTAATGGAAGAAAAATATTTTTTCAAAGCCGTAAATAAAGGTGATTGCTCAACAATATTGCCACATAAAACCAGAGGAATTTCACTTGTCTTTGGAGATATTTTCCGCAAAAAAGCCAGACAATAATATAAAAAATCTGTCTCTGAAGTAAAAGAAAATGTATTAGCTCCCAGTAAGTTTTCTTTATTCCCGACAACAATGGTAAAATTATTATTTTCAATAAAAATGAATGCCGCTTCTTGCTCTTGCTTTGATACGGTATTCATTAAAGATACCATGGTAGTTGAGAGTTGAAAATTGGGGAATTCCCGTTTTATATCATTCACTATTTCTTTATTCCACAAAGAAATAGTATAAAGTCTCCACGGTTCTATTTTCTCGGAAATGGGAACATAATCTTTTGGTTTATCTGTCAACAATGCCGCTATCTTGGATTCATTATCATGGGAATAAAATTCCTCAGGAATCTGGGTATTGTATTCTGTATAAGTTTTGAAAATATTTCGATTACATTTTGACTCTTTTTTGTCAAAATCGGCAATGATTTTTAATTTTTCTTTCCAAGATAAACCGGAAACAAATGAATAATGAAACAATTTTTCAAGACGATTCGGCAAAGAAGTAATTGCCATACAAAATCCTTCTGAAGACATCCGGATTAGTTTTGTATCAAAGGCATTTACATCCGTGTTGTCGTTAATATAGGAAAAAACAAGATTAACATTCTTGTCCATAGCTGTTATTCCCAGTTCCCATCCGTAGAAGGTTCTGTTAAGGAGCCTAATACAAGATCAATAACATTATCACGGTAATCGAAATTAGCACCCAAATATTGTTCCTGCAATCCGCTGTACAGGAATCTTCCCAAAAATGCATCCTTTACTCTTGGGTCATCATCCAAATCTTTCATATATTGGTCTCTTCGAGCAACAACTTCAAATACGTATACAGGAATATTTGCTCTTAAAACAGTATCTGCTGCTATTTGGAACTGTTCACCTTTGGAATAAGGAATAATATCAAATCGAGAGATATCAAAAACAGGTACTGCTTTTGCTTTATATTTTTCCGATTTTCTCAATTTCTCAATTTCTCTCAATAGTTCCTCTTTTGCTTCGACACGAATAGTGTCTCGAGAAATAATTTTCAATTTAAGTGCTTCTGCTTCGGTTAGTGTATCCGGAACGGTTCCTTCTTTTACTACAATGGTAATTTTACCATTATTCCAAAAATCTCTTAACTGTCCAAAATTACTGGCGTAAGAACCTTTTTCTGCTTTATACGCGTTTTGCAAAATGCGTATATCTTCTAACTTCAGGACAATATCCGCTTTTCGTGCTTCGTAAATATTTTTAAACCTTTCAGGACGCATCAACGAACGGAAAATCATTACGGCTAAGAAAATAATGACTAAAATCAAGCAAATCTGCAAAACGAAATATTTCTTATTCTTCATATTATACTATTTATTTACAATGAATTATTATATCACTTAATTATAACAATAAAACGTATTAGTTTCATGTGCAAATGTATAATTTTTTTCATTTTAAAAATGGCTTTCTGAAAAAATACAAATAGATGTAATTGTATGTTTCCGATTAAATTTCGGTAGTGTATTCCAATTGATACCGGTTTGGATGAATAATTCTAAATTATTGCTTCCCTGCTATCGGTTTGAATGAATAATTCCAAATTATTGTTTCCCCGCTATCAGTTTGGATGAATAATTCCAAATTATTGCTTCTCCGCTATCCGTTTGGACGAATAATTCCAAATTATTGCTTCTCCACTATCCGTTTGGATGAATAATTCCAAATTATTGTTTCCCCACTATCCGTTTGGATGAATAATTCCAGATTATTGCTTCTTTGCTATCGGTTTGAATGATTTCATTTTATCCTTTAATAAAATCACAATAGAAGAATACAAATAATTTCGTAATAGAAGTTGCGCAAGTTAAGAGGTGAGAAATGAGGAGTGAGAGGTGTGATGATAAAATAATGAGGTAGTAAGACGAATGCTTTCACGAAGTAACACAAAGAATTTTACAAGAGGTTTCCAAAGCTATAGTACAAATAAGCAAATCCCGAACTCACGTTATACTTATGTAATTCTTACCAAATAATATCCTTATTTTTCCTATCTTTGCAGGTATCTTTATGTTGTTTCTTTATTATTCAAAAGAAAACACAAAGACAAGTAAGTTAGAATTATTATCTATGTTTAAACAGTTATATTATAAATATCTTCAATTGCTGCTAATCTTCAGCATTATTATCGTTGCGATGTATATTGTGTTACGCTTTGTTGTTCCTTCTATTGTTTCGGCGAATTTACCGTTTCTGATAGTGGCATTTCTTTTGGTAACAGCAATCACACATTATATTATTGTTCGTGCCGATGTAGAACGTATGGAAAATAAACCGGATGACAGTTTGAGCAAAGAAGAACAAATGAAAAAAATTACGGCAATAGAACGCAGGTTTATTAGCCGTTATTTATTAATTACAACCGTTAAGTTATTATCTTTTTTAATCATCTTAATTCTGTATGCTTATTTTAACAGGAAAGATGCTGTTTGTTTTTCACTGAATTTTATTGTGCTTTACTTATTATATAGTTTCTTTGAAATAATATATATTAAAAAGCCTGTTGTTGGAAAGAATTAAGATTACTTCGGGTGCTCGCTGATAATGCGATAAACAAATAAATTAGCAACAAAACGTAAATCATAAATATATTAGAAATAAAAAAATAAATCATGCCAAAAATATCACATAAAGGTGAAATGATGCCTTCTTCGCCTATTCGTAAATTAGTCCCTTATTCCGACGCCGCAAAGCAAAGAGGAATAAAAGTATATCATCTTAATATTGGGCAGCCCGATATTGAAACGCCGCAGGAAGCAATTCATAAATTGCAACAAACTCCGATAAAAGTTTTGGACTATTCCCATTCGGCGGGAATACTTTCATTCCGCAAGAAATTAGTTGAATATTATAAACGTTTCAATATTGATGTGACGGAAAATGAAATTATTGTTACCTGTGGAGGTTCGGAAGCTATTTTGTTTGCTTTCAACTCTTGCTTGGATGCAGGTGATGAAGTAATTATTCCCGAACCTTTTTATGCCAATTACAATGGTTTTGCAACCATGGCAGGCGTAACGGTTAAGCCCATTGTTTCGTCAATTGATAACGGATTTGCTCTTCCGGCAATCGAAGAATTTGAAAAAGTGATTACGCCAAAGACAAAAGCCATTATGATTTGCAATCCAAACAATCCTACCGGATATTTATATTCAAAAGAAGAATTGGAAACACTGGAAAAAATTGTAAAGAAATATGATTTATTCTTGATGTCAGATGAGGTGTATCGTGAATTTGCTTATGATGGAGCAGAAGTATGTTCTGTGATGCACTTGAAAGATATCGAACAAAATATTATTCTATTGGATTCTGTCTCGAAACGTTACAGTGCTTGTGGGGCGCGTATCGGAATGTTCATTACGAAAAATAAAGATGTCTATAATACAGCAATGAAATCGGCACAGGCAAGGTTAAGCCCGCCAAGTTTCGGACAGATGTTTTCCGAAGCGGCTATTGATACACCACAATCGTATTTTGATGCGGTTTTGGAAGAATACATTGCTCGTCGTAACATTGTAGTGGAAGCCATCAACAAAATGCCGGGATGTTTTTGTCCGAATCCCAAAGGAGCTTTTTATGCGGTTGCCCGTCTTCCAATTGATGATTCCGACAGATTCTGTCAATGGTTATTAGAGGATTTCAATTATAATGGGGAAACGGTTATGCTTGCTCCGGCTACTGGTTTTTACTCTGAGAAAGGCAAAGGAAAAGACGAAGTCCGTATCAGTTATTGCTTAAATGTGAACGATATGAAAGCTTCTATGAAATGCCTGGAAGAAGCGTTGAAAGTTTATCCGGGAATAGTGAAATAAAACATAAAACGAATGTAAATCTTTCATGTCTTTATCATAAAAGGGATTTTATGATAACAATGCAAAAAAAAGGTTAGTAAAATTCCATTAAAACACTTTATTATAGGCGGTTTCAGTTGATTAAATTGAAACCGTTTTCAATTTAATTGTTATGAATAAAAAAAATGCTGGGTTTGTGGTGGTTCGAATGGAACAAAGTATAAAAATTGTTTAATCCCTAAAGGTTCTATTCCTCGAAGTTCTACTTCGATAAAAAAAAGTTCAACTTAGTACCTCGTCAGCTCTGCTGCGAGGTAGTTTATTTATTATGGTAATGAGCTCAAAAATAGTTGGTAAAAAAAAGGGAAATAAATTATAATTTTGGCATGAAGTTGAAGAGGAAGCAAGCTCTGCAGAGGTGCACCTTGTCA
>QMCD01001777.1_pt1 | contig 19953 bp, 14 predicted proteins | sample 1821841 | NCBI WGS metagenome assembly QMCD01 (sample SAMN01991225, study PRJNA193472) | Termite gut metagenome, whole genome shotgun sequencing project. | isolation source: worker | host: Macrotermes natalensis
ACTTCGGCTTGTCTGCGAGCAACTTCTCTCCCTTCTTGGTTAATGACAGAGCGTTTGCCCTCTTTTTCACCGCTCCGATCCTCTCCGCCGCCCAATGTGCAATTTGCACGGAGATACTGTCCTCTTCGTTGCGAAGTTTATGAACGCCCACTTCGATAAGATGTTCGGAGGCTCCCAACGCATACATCTCTTTCACCGCCTTGACCGGCAGATTGCCTTTCGGTGTGAGTTTGATCTGATTGTCGGCGGCGAGGGTCTCCAGAAGATATTCGACCTGCCGGAACATGGGGATTTCTTTGCAAACGTCATCCGTGAGCGGTTTGAGTCCCAACGGCGAGTTCTGGTCGAAAGTGTTATTGAGCAGTATCGACATCTCGTGAGGAGAATAGCCCTCAAAGTCCTCGCGCGGCAGGTTGTTCAGTTTGTTCATAAACTCGGCAGCGTAGCCGTTGATTTCATCCAGCGTCGGCGGCACGAGGCTTTTTCGGTTACGAATCCGCTCGGCGATGTATTCGTTAAGTTGGTCGTGAATCTTTTCGATCATACTAAATTCATATGTGCAATTCAACTGCGAAAAATAGCTGTATCTACATATCCTCCAACGACAAACAGCGTGTCTCGATGGTGAATCTCGGCAGGACTTTATGTTTGAGATGTTCGACTTTCGCCGCCATCAGTTCCGGCTTGAAGTTCTTTTTCTGACGCTTGACTTCACAGGCAACAGCTTTGTTTCTCTCCAACTTCAACGCCACGATGTCGATCTCGTTTTGGACGTCTTTCGGCTCCCACCACGAACCTATATCCCGATATTCGAGGCTTTCGGCAAACTGCTGTTTGAAATATCGCTCCAAAATCAGCCCCGAATAAGTGGCGTAGTCCTCTCGAATGATCGCTTGCAGGGCCGCGAAATTCTTAATCTCGATAAGCGAACGATGGCGGTCGAAATAGTTAAACCAGAAACGCAGGAAATTGTCCTTAATCTCATATCGAACGGCTTGCGTTCCCTCTTTCGCCAATATCGGGCGCACCCGCACGAGGAGGTCGTAATCCTCGATAAGCCGTTTGATATGACCGCCGATGCTCTTGCCGCCCAAAGCCGCCTCTATTTCGGGCTGGGTGTTGATGCCGCCGGAGATCGCGCTCAAAATCGAGAAGTAGGTCGCGTAATTCTTCCCGAACTCCTCGACCAACAGATGCTTGCCCTCGTCGGTGAACGACGAGTTTTCGCGCACCATAAACCCGATCATCTCGCCGACCGAGAGCATCCTGTTGTCGCAAAACAACTCCACATACTTCGGAACGCCGCCCGTGAAAGCGTAGAGCGCCAACAGATCGTCATTGGTATATTTCGGGTGATAATCGTGCATAATCTCTTTGAGCGTCGCAAGGTCGAATGTCGAGAGCTTGATGATGTTATCCGCACGACCGAACAGAGGCTCCTCCTTATCCTGAAAAATCTTCTGCATCATCGAATAGACCGACCCGGAGACGATAAGGTTCATGCGCGACCGTGTGCGATATGCATCCCAGATATTCTGCATGTCGCTATATACAGATTCGTTGATATTCAGGAACTCTTGAAACTCGTCGATCACAAGGTTGAAGGCGCGGTGCGTGGCGAGCTCCATCATGTATTGGAACAGCGAACGGAACGTGCGTATCTCGTCCGGCACGAAAACATCGAGCGCACGGGCGATCTCCGGTGCAAACTCCGCACACAGCGTCGATTCGTTTTTGCGCCCCACGAACAGATAGACAGTAGGCGTTTCCTCCACCGATTTAACGATAAGGCTTGTTTTCCCGATGCGTCTGCGTCCGGTAATGACTGTCATTCGGGAATGGTCGGAAAAGGATAATTCGCGTATCCGCCCCAACTCGGCAAGTTCGTTTGTTCTGTCGTAGAATTTCATATCGCCCTGTTTTAGTAACGACGGTAACAGTAACCGCCGTTACAAAGATAGTGCGACATTTTGTTTTTTCAAAATATTGTTTTACCTTTGTACACGGAAGCCGGGAGGTTTCCACTCTTTGAAACTATTGAAAAGCACTGAAAATCAGCTAATTTCGCACGTTGGATTATGCGTTGGACTTAACGATTGGTGCTTCGATAAAATACTGGCGGACAGGAGGTTACGAATTTAGTTCGACACCCGTCCATACCGCCAAAAGAAGTCCCAATGAGTTGAAAATCAGCTTGTTGGGATTTTTCTTTGAGGATTTTCGTCAACGGTTTGGCAACCTGATAAAAAATCCCCCAATTCGGCGGGGGTCAGGGGAGAATGAATAACGGCTCAATGTAAAAAGCAGGTGGAGGAAGCGAAAAGAAATATCTTTGCGCGATGGAGAGAGATTTGATAAAGATGTTGCTACCATCGGAGTTGTTCGAGCACTTCGAGTTGGTTGGAGTGGAAGATAATTCCGATTACTATGTGTTTCGGTTGGACGAGAAGAATCGGCCTCCTCAGAGTCATAACCACACCTACAGTTCGAAGGGATTCTTTCCGGGAGTAGAGATTCAGGACTTTCCCCTGCGAGGCAAGCCGGTTTACCTTCGGGTTCGGAAGCGAAAGTGGCTTGAGGAGCAGACCGGCCATGTTGTCAGTAACAGCTTCACTCTAACCCAACCGGGCACTCACCTCAACCCTGAGTTCTCGGCTTTTTTAAAAGAATTGCATAGAGGATAGCTCACAGAGCATCCGCACGATCGGCCGGATGTACGGAGTGGACGGGGCGTTGCTTTCGCGTCAGTACAAGGAGCATATCTCAGACTTTCGAGAGTGGGAGCAACGTCATCATGCAGGAGAATATGTGTTGTTCAAACAGAATCTGGGCCCTCGGTTGAGCATCGACGAGACGTGCCTGTCTCAGGGCGAGATATACACTATCGTGACCAGCAAGTCTGCCCACGGACGCAAAGGGTCGTTGGTTGCTATGATCCGGGGTACCAAGGCCGACGATGTTGTTTGGGCTCTGAGTAAGCTACCCCGCAGTCTGCGGCTCCGGGTAGAGGAGGTGACGCTCGATCTGTCTCCATCTATGAAACTGATCGTAAAACGGGCCTTCCCTCGCGCCACACAGGTGAGCGACCGGTTCCATGTCCAGAGGCTTATGAACGAGGCTGTGAGCGACCTACGGGTCGACTACCGCTGGCAGGCAATAGACCAGGAGAATGCCGAGATAGCTTTGGCGCGGGAAACCGGGCACACGTTCATTCCGCACGTCTTCGAGAACGGTGACACCCGGCGGCAACTGTTAGCCCGCTCTCGTCACATCGTGATGAAGCACTACTCGCGATGGACTGATTCTCAGCGCCGAAGGGCAGAGATTCTGTTCCGGGAGTATCCTGCACTTGAACAGGCGTACCGGGTGTCGATGGAATTGACTGACATCTACAACCGGAGAATCACTCCGGGCATGGCTCTGTCGAAACTGGCGCGATGGTACGACAGGGTCGAAGGGCTGGGGTTGAAATTCTTTCGTTCGGTCATCGAAACTATACAAAACAACTACGGAACAATCTGCAACTACTTCCAGAACCGCTCGACAAACGCATCTGCCGAATCTTTCAACGCTAAAGTCAAAGCTTTCCGATCACAACTAAGAGGAATCGCCGACACACCGTTCTTCATCTTCAGACTATACAAAAGCTTCGCCTAATTTATTCCTCCAACCTATTTTTCGGACTGATCCAATCTGTTTCAGTCGGAATATAGAGATGTTGTATGCCGTGTTGAAGATTTATTTCTGGGGATGAGTGCGTCCCGATATGGATGAGTATTTATCGGAAAAATGTCACTATTCTTGCTAATTCCAATAGTTATTCATATCTTTACATCTGCAATGGAAGCACCGGAACAATCTTAGGTACAGGACTTTAAAATTGTTTATGAAAAGGGTGTTGTTTATCTTGCTATTGGTCGTGTCGGGTTGTTCCAAGAATGGCCCGGAGAATTCTTGTGTGCAGTGCGATGGAGAAAATCTGATCGCCGTAACCGCCACTATCCCTGCTACACGAGGCATACCCACGGCCTCCGTGTCACAAATCCAAAGCCTCGGGCTTTTCTGCTCCTACACGGGTGAAGAGAAGTGGGATGACACCGATGTACCCGCCAAGCTGCACAATCGCAAAATGACGTACAACACCGTAACCGGCTTTTGGGAATATGCCGACGGTGATCCGGCACAATGGGATGCACTTTCGGCCGCCGACAATTACACCTTTTTTGCCTACGCGCCTTTCGCCACAGGGGATTATGACTCTGTCGACAACTCCACGGGTAATGGATTGACTGTTATCAGCACGGCGGTCGATGCCGATTACCCGCGGCTCCGCTACAACATCCCGGAGCGGGTCGAAAGCCAACCCGACCTGATGGTTGCCGTGCCGGTATACAACCGCCACATGACGGCACACCCCGTGGCACTGCAAATGAAGCACGCACTCACCTGCGTGGGTTTCCACGTCTCCGGCACCGGCGAGCGGATCACCGGGATTGCCGTTTCGGGAGTTGCCTCGGTGGGGGAATTGGAAATCGAAGGAGAACATATCTTGTGGAATGATATGGAAGAAACTCCTCTTCCCGGCGGCCATTCGGCAAAGGTGGATTTCGACGACGGCCAAAATTACTTCACCGCAGGTAACGAACGCAACCTGCTTGCGGGCGACGGCTGGCTGATGATGATACCTCAGATTCCGGGCGAAAACAGCGCCGTACATCTCTTTTTCGACGACAACACCCACCGCGAGTTCAGCCTGAACACCTTCGAATGGCGTGCGGGCGAACAGGTGATCTACCACATCGACCTGAGCGGGAGTTCGGGCGAAGGCACCGTTACCGTCTTACCGAATACGCTGTCGCTCTCCCGGCTTACCCAGTTTCCGGTAACCCAAACGCTCGCCCTGAACTGTACATCCTTGTCCGGTGACGTGGCATACGATGTGCCGTGGACACTCACCTCCGACAGCCCGTGGCTCTCCCTTTCGACGGTCGATTACCCCGGCAGCGCCACCAACACGATCTCGGGCACCGGCCCGTATACGGTCTACCTCTTCGTGCAGATGAACCCCGGCACCGCCGCCCGGAAGGCGACCGTCTACCTCGGCGACCCGGCAGAGAATATAGTCGCCTGCACGGTGGAGCAGGCCGGAACAGAATAAAACACCGACGATGATGAAGTGGTTATTACCGATCCTGGTCCTGCTGGCCGCAGGTTGCGCTAAAGACAATGTGCCGGACGACCATTTCCCGGTATCCGACTACGTCGGCTTCAGCGTCTCCGCCACCCGTGCCGCATCCGCGAATTCGACGACGATTCGCAACAATCCTTTCGGATTTCGGGTTTGGGCCACGAGCGGGAACGCCCCTTCGGCTTGGTACGACGACGGAACGAACCCGATCGACGGTACCCAAAACTACATCTGCACCGACGGCAAATGGGGCTTTGCCAACCCCGTCAAATGGCCGGAACGAGACGGATATCCGATGCGGTTCCACGCCCTTTATCCCGCCGTTCCGGCCGGCATCGGTACCATTACCGAAGGTTTTTCGCCCGGAGCGACACTCTCGGCCGAATACACCGTACAACCCACCGCCGCCGAACAGACAGACCTGCTGGCCGTCTCCGTGACTGCAACTGCAAAACCCTCCTCGGGCACGGCATCGTTGGCGTTCCGGCATATCCTGTCGCAGGTCGACTTCGGAGTGATCGCCGGTACAGGAGTCGAGGTCGAGATACAGTCGGTCGATCTTGTCAATGCGGCCACCACGAGCACCTACGATTTGATCGCCGGTGAATGGACGGCGGCGGCAACCGGCAACGCATCTTACGCCTACTTCGGGGGAGTTGCAGGCGGAAATATACCTGTTTGGCCCGGCGACCTGTCCGTCGTTGCCGACGATCAGACACCCAACCCCATCTACGCCGGTTCCGACGCGGCGGACAAGCACCTGATGCTGATGCCGCAAACCGCCGCAAGCTGGGTTCCCGTCAGTGGCTCGGCCCCCACGGCGGAATCCGGCGCATACATCGTCGTCACCTACCGCATGAGTACCGGCAATGGCACCGGCGGCACGGGAGATCCGCACGAGGCGGGCTTTGCCGACGCCACCGAACATCCCGACAACGCGGGCGGCACGACCGGCCCCCTCTTTGTCAGGGTCGGTTTTCCGCTGCCTGCCGACAACGCGGGGAAATTTGTTTTGGAAGCCGGAAAATCATACACTTACCACCTCGGCCTGGGCACCTACGATTCATGCAACGGCTACATCCTCGACGAAAATTACTACGACTCCAACGGTATCCGGACAAATCTGCAACTCGTCGAAGTACGCAATGAAGGCAAACACATCGGCGACAAATTACAGGACGGAATTCCCCGCATATCGGTCGCGATCGACGACTGGATTGTCACGGAGGAAGAGCTCAGGCAGTCCTCCCCCCGGATTGTCCCCGACCGGTTACGCCTGCCTCAAGCCGTGCAATTACCTGCGCCGGAGAGCATCAGCATAAGTTTCCCGGGGGTCGAAGGCGGCAATAGCGTGCCGTGGACGCTCTCCTCCTCCGATCCCTCGTGGTTGCTACTTTCGCTCTCCCCCGACGGCAGCGGGGCGGCCGAAGCGGTAACCGGCGCGGGCCCTGCAACTGTGTATCTGGTGGCGACGGCAAACGACACCGGCGCCCTGCGCGAAGCACAACTCTACCTGAACGGCGATGTCTCCGATATCGTGGTCACGGTCGGCCAGAACATGAATGTGGAGGGTATTGCGGATGCCGGTTATATCCCCACGGCCTCTTACACCACTTATGTCGGGGCTTTTTGGAAGCACAACGAAATCGGCGAACGTCTGATCAAGATCAATGCGGGGGCTGTGGCCGCCGGTCGAGGCGCATGGAGCGCCCGTGTCGTTTGGATGGATTCGCGCTGGGGGCCGGGTGACGGCGTGGTGTTGGACTTGGGCGGCAGCCCCGGCACAACTGTCGGTACGAATAATCTGACCGAATACGACGCCAATGCCGAAAACTATCCGGTAGTGAACGGCACCGACTTCATCAGCGGTAGCAGCAACATTACCACCACAAACCGCGATATCATGTTCCGTATCGGCCTGAAATCGACCTACACCCCCACCACCGCCTATCCGGCTCGTTATGCCATCGTACAAATCAACTACGGGAACAACCGGACACAGAAGATATTCCTGCGGCAGGGCGAATACGACGACTACCTGATGTCGCCCGCCGACATGATCCCGGGCACCACCCCGAGCCCCCGCACAAAAGCCAGGAAATTCTCACCCTATAACCTGACGGCCGCCACCCTGAACGCCGAGACAGACGTGTCGGGCACCTTTCCGCCTGTAAATCCGGGCCGGTTCACGAATTATCCGACCCAGGCGGGCGCCATGTTCCAGTGGGCCAGCGAAATCAATTCCACCCAGCAACGCCGGGCATGGCCTCCCGTGGAAGCGCCGACCGGCTGGGTTACAGGTGCTACTCCTGCAAGTTATTGGGCATCACTCGCCGACAGGCATGAAACTTGTCCCCCGGGCTACCGGCGCCCTACCGACGGCTCCATATCAGCAGCCGAAAACAACTCCGATATCTCCAATTCCGAAATACGCCAGTCGCTATGGTTCCGACCCCCGACCGGAGACTCAGGCTGGGACAGGGTAAACAGCGCCTGGGGTTACTACGCCGACGGTTTCTTCGACCGCCGCCCTGTCTCCGCAAACCTTAATGGCGTGGTATTGTCAAACAACAACGATGTTGCCTATTCCGGTTGCCTGTTCTTCAACCCTGCAACAGACAGCGACCATTACAACGCTTCGATTTTCTTCCCGGGCGCCGGATACCGCACCAATACGGGAGGACTCACCTCCCCGGGAATAGCAGGACACTACCTGACTTCTTCGGCCAACAACACTACCCAGGCTTGGGTTATGTGGATTCGTTTCGACGGCGCTTTCGTCCAGCCCGGCGTCATCACCAGACAAGAAGGCCGCTCGATCCGCTGCGTGCGCGACACGCCGTAATCCTGTATGTCGTTGGTGATTTCGTTTAGAATGAAGAAGCCAGGTTGTCCGAATAATAATTGCGAACATGATTTATATTCATACGATACCGACTGGCTGCCCATCACGGGTAAGCAGGTAACAGCATGACAACCTGTCTTCTTCTATTGTTCTCATAGATTAATCATTCCGCCAACACACATCTCACCGAGAAACCGTTGGTGCGGGGAGCCTGGTAGTAAGAGTGATAGTTCATCCAATCGTTCCAGAACAGCTCGCGGGCGTCGGTCGATCCGTCCGGAGGAGTCGCCGTCCAAATATGCGCGTAGTAGCCCACGGAGACTAAGCTCCCGTCGGCACTGCGATTCCCGCCCGCGGGAAATGCAACCCTTGCCGCTCCGGGGTTCGGCAGTAAGGAGCTGGGAAGTTCATTGCCGGTCAAGCCCTTACCTACGACACGCACGCTGTTAAGCGGGAAGTAGCCGTATCGGTTATACTGACCCGTGTTGGTGATGCTCTCCGAGCCGTTCCACGAACCCACTACACGGCCGTTGTAGCCGCCGAACGTGTTCTCGTCCAAAAGTCCGATTATTTCCGCGGTGGTCGGCATGCGCCACTTGCCGCGCACCCAACCCATGTCGCTGATGTAGCGGCAGATGTCTCCCTTGGCCGCAGCCTTGTCGTACCCCGGGCCCGCACCGCCGGGATAGCCGGCGAAAGCGTCGAACCCGTAACCGTCGGGGCCGCTGTTCGGATTTGCCCCGATGTCCGAACTGCCGGCATAGGGTACCTGGCCGCTGGCGGACGATTCGTTGAAAACCCACGCGCTCGGGACATAGGGCGCATGTTCGGCCGGCCAGAACACCGTGTGGGAAGGGGCCAGCCCCGTCGTGCCGCCGTTGAAAGCAGAGGGGCTGCTGTCGCCCGTAACGCCCACCAGCGATCCCCAACGGAAGTGGAGTCCCTGTACGTTGGCCGCAATGGCCGGTACGTTGTTGGTCACGGTCGTGCCGGTCGAGGCGTCGTGGTAGGTGACGCTCTTGGGCGAGGTGTGGTCGACCTCGTTCTCGGCGAACGTCAGTATCTTGTTTCCGTTGCCGTCGATCCACATCACGATATTACTCCGGGCAAAACCCTGGGCGGCGGAATAGAGCTGCCGGATGTCGGTCACCGCGTTCTCCGTGCCGTCGAGCGTGATGACTGCCGTGCGGTCGGCACCGGTGCCGTTGGCCGTGGAGAAGAGGTAGACCGTCTGTGTGCCCATGCCGCTGAGCGTCTGGAGCGCCCCCGCACGGCCGTCGCTGTCGAGCGAGAGCGTGAGCCAGGATCGATTCGTGGCGAGTGTCCACGGCAACGAGGGGGCCGGATTACCCCGCAAATTGGAGCAATTGACCGTTATCCGGCGCGTCGAAGCGCCGAAAGGCATGATGACCTCGGACGGCTCCACGAGAATTACCCCGCCCTGAACGAGGGTCAGTTCATAAGTTACCTTCTTGCCCGGCAACCATTCATGGGTGTCGAGGCTGATTTCGAGCGTCGTCGCGTCGGAGTAGGTTACAGTCAGAACGGCATGACTGCCGAGTGTCTGCGGGATCATCATAAGGTATCCGTCGCCTTGCATCAGGTCGGTGGACATCGTGGGCGTGGCAGTATAGTAGCTCTGCCCGTCGTCGAAATTGATTGACGCGCTGAAGTCGGTCGTCGAGGGCGCGCCGAGGTCGGTCCATTCGAGGTTACTGCCGTCCATTTCCAGCGTACCTGTCATCGAAACCCCCGAAATCGAAAATCCCGTGATTTGCTCTCCATCGCCAGCCACCTGAAAACCTACCGTCGTCAGGGCGTGTTCCATCGTCAGCGAAATATGGCCGCTGGCCGGTTTCACGATATCCACACGCGGTACGGCCACCATCAGGTCGGGCTGTTCGGTCACGTCTGTGGGCACGGTATAGGTTAGTTTTGGGATGCCGCCGGTGGAATTGTTGCCGTTGATTACAATGCCGTTGTCGGCACTTACGTAAGGCGCGTAGGCGTAGAACGTAAACCGATCGTCGGCCACATTGCCGTCCCATTCGACCGGAGTGCCTTCATATTTCCACGCCGTGCCGTCGCGGTAGAGTCTCCTGTTGAACATACGGTTGGGAAGTGAGGCCGCCGTCCAATTGCTCTGCCCGGTATGATACCCGAACGTGCCGATGTCTGTAAGCTCCGAAGCGTCGGCGACAGGGGTACCGCGAGTGGTGCAATCGGTCGAGAAAGCCACTATGTCGGAGGTATTTCCCGTTTTCGGATCCAACGGCAATTCCTTGGAGCAGCCTGCAAGGGCCAGTGCCGCTGTTGCAAGTATGAGAATCCGTTTCATGACGTATGCGTTTTTTTGTTTTTTCGGCGCATGGGCGCTCTGTGCGGACTATGGGGGGAGTCAGCCCCCATAGCCCTGTGTTGCTTACTGAAGAGGAGTCGCAGTATCGGTGCCCCAGCCGGTCACGTCGACCAGGAAGTTGATGATACCGTCGGTTACGGGATCGCCCGGCTCGACAGGTTCGTTGTCAGGACCTATGATCGGAACGTTCGTTTTGTCGCCGTTTTCGTCATAATACACGGTGTCGAGATAGTACCCGTTAGTCGAGTTGGCCGTGCCCAGGCAGATGTTATAGGTATAACCTTTGCCCTTTTCCCAGTTCAGGGTTACCGGGAAACCGACCTTCACGTAAAGAGCGCCGTTGTATTGCGTGCCGCCCTCGGTGCCCAAACCGGTGTAATCTTCCCATCCCGTGTTGCCGCCCCCTGTTCCTCCGAAAGCCGGATAGTCGGTCAGGTATTGCGCACCTTCGGCATAGCCGACATAGTCCGCCTTTTCAGCGTCGGTTGCAGTATCGGTAATGCGGTAAACCACTTCGATATATGAGCCGCTGCCGATAGTAGCGGCGGTCTTGTCCCATGCCGCCGGTGCGCCGGTACCGCCGGTGCCCGTCGATTGCGGCATCAGCATCAGGTTGTTGGAGTGAGTGCCGGTGTAGATCTCTACAGGTGTATCCTCGTCCGTACCGCCCGTGGTGGTGAAAGGAGGCACTACCACTGCGTCGGGATAATAGTCATAGCCCGCAGCGTCGATAGTCGTTCCGCCCCACGTCTGGGCGAGGTAATCGAACGTGTTTTTACTGTGGACATTCCGGATCGCAACCGATCGGACTGCCGGCATCATTTCGTGGCCGGCGATCACGCCGAAGTTCACTTTCGACAGGATGTGTTGGAAAGTCAGCGATATCTGGCCGCTCGCGGGCTTGCTCGCGGCGGAATTCTTCGCCGACAACATATCCACCTGAGTGGCTGCGGTGGCTGCGATCGTAACGTTGCTCGACAGCTGGCTGACGGTCGGCGAAGGAGGAGCGACAGCCGGATAGATCGCATAGAAGGTCATCGGATAGGAGCCGTCGCTCGTCGGCCATACCGCGTCATCTCCCACCCAACCCCAGGTGCCGGAGGCATACGCATAGTTCTTCCCTTCCACATTCTCATACCACGTGGTGTTATCGTCGGCGGTCACACCGTACACGATGAAACCGCCGCCATCAGCTATCAACTTCGAGAGGTCGTTGATCGGAGCCCTCGTTGTTGATGGTGAGAATCCGATCACGTCGGGATTTGGAATGTCGAAAACATCGGTTTCATTTTTCGTGCAGCCGGACAGCATCAGGCCGGCGACTACGAGTGTCATTAAAATCTTTTTCATGGTTTTAAATTTTAAAATGTTTAAAAGTGTTTAAAAATCGTTATCGCTTAAAAAATGTTTTACCCTGTCAGTTGACCCGAATGACTTCTTCGTCCCAGTCGCCCACGAAGATGCCCTCTGTGATATGTGGCAATTGCAAGGTCAGCTCGATGTTTTTATCGATCGTGCCCTTCGGAAGAACTGTGATCTGATCGGTCACATCCCATAGTAGCTGCTCGTCGTGGCTCGTGCCGTCGATAAACACTGCGTCGACATCGACCCAATACTGCTCTTCCTGCGGCAGGCGGCCGAAACTCAGAAAACTCTTGCTCACCGTCCCGTTTCTCTGCGATCCGGGGTCCCACACACGGCTGTTGAGTTTGAATATATGCGTGGCGGGAGTTTGATCGGCCCGGGCCGAAGCCATATAGACTGTCCGGGCGAAGCCCCGCATCGCCCCCTGGATGAGCTGCGCCGAAGAGAGGTTCTCCACACGAGCCGTCACATGCACGTTACGGGTCAGGGCACGCATCACTATCCCGGTCAGGGCATTTTCAGGACCATCGGCACGAGTGGCCGCTCTTGTCGCAGAACGGGTCTTTGCAACCATGTCCTTTGTCACCGTGAAATCGTCGAGACTCCACGACGCCAACCGGAAAGGTTGGACGGTCAACTCCTCGCCCGCGATCGGATGGTAGAAGGGATAGTTCGCTGAATCGTCCGCGACGATGGTGGCGGCGAAATTTTCATAGTCGTCGATATTGCTGAACTTTATCGCATCTTCCCAATAGACATCGTAGACCGATTCATTGAAAACGATCACGGAATACTCGCCGATGGGTACTTCTATTTCCCCCTCCATCACGTTCAGTTCGAGGTAGCGGTCGAAAGCCGGGGAACCGTCCTTGGGGAAGAAGCGCAGACCCGGTGTACCTGCCCATTACCCCGGGCTTCCGTCACCGGGATATTCGACCGGCTCCAGTCTATTTTGACCGGGATCAGCGCCGTGACGCCGAAATCATCCTCCAGCGGGCGGCGTTCACAGGCCGTGAAAAGCAGTGTTGCTGCTACGGCGGCCAGCATCGAGATTATCGTCGTTCTTTTCATCTCATACCTCCTTCCTGCCTGCGTTGGCCGTGGTTGATCATCCACACAAGGGATACCTTAGCCCGTGTCGGGCCGAACCAGTCGCGGTGGCCGCTACCCCTGCGCATCAGGTGCCACTGGTTGTCCCCGCCCATTTTCGGGACATATTCCCGATAGTCGGTACCCATATAGCCGAGCCCGAGCGTATATTCCATCCGCCAATTTCCGCTCCGGCCAAGGGCGTGGGCGTATCCGCCGCTGAGGCCGACATGCCAAAACTCTCCCTGATAGCCGCGGGTCTTCCATTCGAGATCGTAATATCCGGCGCCGCCGTACAGCCCCGCGAACCAACCTGTGAGCGATTTACGCCCGCCACGATCGCCGAACCAATACTTCACTTCGAGATTGCCGTTGCCCGTTTGCAGGGCATACTGTTTTTTCTCATACAGCCACCACGGGAATATCCACTCCCCGGCCACCGACCAGCGTTTGCCGACGGGGATTTCAATTTCCACATTGATCGCCGAAGCCGCCGTCGAACAGCAGGTTGGTCTTCAGGGCGAACAGCGGATGCAGTTCAAGATCGGGGGCAGGCTCTGGCTCCCGCAGGACGATCCGCTCTATCGGTTTTTCGATGTAGACCGTATCGACTATGTGGGTTTCGACGATAACCTCCCGCACTTCCTTCTCCTTGAAGTGAAGGGTGGCCGCCGCCGCACCGCGCAGTCTCGGCAGCATGTGGGAGGCGATATACTGATATGCAGCTCCGCCTCCGATATTCCTGAGCGCGGCGCGTTTGGCGTCGTTGCCTATCTGCGCGTCGAGTACGGTCAGAACTTCGCCTCGGGATGGCGTATACGGATCCTCCTCGATCATATTTCGCAGTCCGCTCCAATCCTCTCCGATGGAGAAAGTGTATATAATATCCCTGTTGGGTATTTCCACATAAGATACGACTTCATCGCCAGCGACCGGGCGGCGGCGAGGCGTTCGTTGGCCGCCGTGTTGCCTTCGGGCGACGAACCCGATGTAATGACGATGTAATCCAGTCCGGCAAGGATCTCCTTGTCGGTCAGCAACCGGCGCAGGATATCCAGCGTCCGGGCGTTATCCATGTAATCTTTTTCGACCGTCGAACTTCCCACGCGATAATTGATAACGGCCATTCCGATTGAATCCGTTCCGTCGCCGTCCGGATTCCAATAGCCCTTGCGGACATTGAACATATCCTCGAACGGCTTTTGCGTCCGGCTCCAGGGATCGGGGACGAAGGTCATCGACTCCCCGGAGAAGCGGTCTCGGATCATCATGGTGGTGTGGGCATAGCGCCCGTCGTCGGGAGCCCGGTAGGTAATGATGATCTGGTCGCCGCTCATTTCCCAGGAGAAATCGGTTCCCGCCAGACTGGTGCGCAACAGCGCCGAAGCCTCCATCTCGTGCGAGGGGAAAAATACTTTTCTTCCCGGATCGAGGTCGTCCCAATTGACCGCCACTTTATAGGCGGTCTGCCGTTGCAGTTCGCCCATAGCCTGCCTGACCGTCATTTCCCGCAAGGGCAGGATGACCTTCTCGCTTTGCGCATACACAGACCCGAGTCCGGCCAGCAAACAGACGGCGAATAGGGCAAATCTTTGGGAAAGCCCCCTGTTCATCCTATGTCTGATTATTGCCATGATTGCATCGGAATTATTTTCTTTTCACTACTACATTATCGCCATTCAGCGCGAAACTTAACTTCGCGCTCATCTTGGTCAGTATGTTCAAAGTGCCTCTTAAATCCTCCGCATGAAAGTCGCCGGAAATTTTTCCCTTGGAAAGGTCGACATCTTCGGGTATGACGAATTTAACCCCGTAGTTGGCCGAGAGGGAGGTGACAAGGTTTCCGAGACTCGAATCCTCGAAGCGTAAAAGCGGCATGAAACCGTGTTCGATCATTTCCCGGGCGAGGATCAGGGCGACGCCGGGCTTTTTGGTAACGTGATCGAAACGATACTCTTCGCCGGGAGTCAGCGTGACGACGGCATCGTTCGCAACGACACGCACCGAGCCGTCGTACAGGGTGACGACGCTTTGAATATCCCCGTCGTCGGCAGGGTCGATCACCCGGAAAGCAGTCCCGTATACATCGATCTCAAGGTCGTCGGTGCTCACCGAAAAAGGAATGTATTCCCCGGCTTCGTTCGTGGATTGCTTCACCTCCAAAAGGGCCTCCCCGTCGAGGTGTACGCGCCTGTCGGAGGTAAAATCCTCGTTGTACGTCAGGATGGAATTTGCCCCCAGTTCGATCGACGAACCGTCCGGGAGTTCTATCGACCGCACCGATGGGCCTGCGCTTACCGTTACCTCTGCAATCCGATCTCCTCCCTCTCTGTTTATCCACAAATAGGCAAGACCCGACAGTCCAAGCAGCAGTACCACAGAAGCTGCTATACGCATGGGGGTTAGAAGTATAGCGGGGATTCTTTTACTCTCCCGCTGGACTGTACGAGTCTTGCCGTTAATATTCATAAAATCAGTTAATTCTGTGTATTTCCTGCGATCGGTTTCGTCCGGTGCCGGATTGGGCATCATCTGCCGGAACAGTTCAATGATGGTTGCGTCTTTGGCATTTCTGCTGACATCGCTCCAGAACCATGCGCGGATCTTCTCTTTCGTTTCGGGATCCGTGGCATGGTCCAGCAACAGGTCGATCAGCCTGGCAACTCTCTCGGTATCTTTATTCAAACTACGCATGGCTCTTAGGTTTAAACTGCTTATCGATGTGTAGAGGTCGCTTTCTATATATGTAATGCCGCGAAGCGTAAAAACCTCACATCATTTTTTCACTATTCGATCAATGGATCAGCAGAAGCAGGAACAGGAGGGTATCCCGCATGGTCTTCCTTGCTTTCGACAGTTGGTTATAAACACTCTCGCGTTTGATGTCGAGCCTGTCGGCGATCTCTTCGGCAGAGAGGCCCTCGTTGTGGTTCATCTCGAAGATCTTCCTCTGCCCGGGAGGCATACGTTGCAGAAGCGCCTGTTGCAGAAGCTCCATTTCCTTCTCCACTATGATGTCATGCGAGGTAAAATGGTCGATCTCCTCCCTCCATACGGAATTCGCATACTTTTTTCGAACCTGATTGGCTCGGTAGCTCTTATAGGCGGCACGACGCGCCACCAGAAAAAGGAACGACCGGATATTCCTGCCGGGGTCTATTCGCTGGCGGTAATTCCAAAGGACCGTGAAAATTTCCTGCGTAATATCGTCGGCTTCCTCTTCGTCGCCGGTCAGGTTGAATACGAATTTATAGATGGGTTTTCTCCAGTGCAGGTAGACCTTCCTGTAGCTTTCGTGATCACCTTCACGAAGCCGCCTCAGCACTTCCGAAGAGATGATGCCGTCGCGGGACGTAATGCTTCCTATTTGTCTGATATCCTCTTCAGACAATCCTCCGGTCAGGTCGTCGTAAGCATCACTTTGTACTTCCATGTCGATTGACGGGTAAATAGTTGCCATTTTTTTAGCATGGACAGCTTTGTTTCCACATACAAATGCAATCTTTTCAACATTTCACAAACATAATGCCACGCCCTTTTTTCTTATCTCAAAAAAGAGACCGAGGCAAATGGAAAGTCCGCCCATTGTATATGTAATGCCTCGAAGTGGCAAAACCTCACACAAGATTTTTGAAAAAATCACTATCGGCCTTGACCGCCTATCACTACTGTCCACTAAAAAAAATGGACGATTAAAAATTAAACAAATTTGGTTCACCATAGCTATCTCGGAAATTTTGACACTTGTGCCGAGGCTATTCGCGAAGCAAAGAAGCATTCTCTCTTTGATTTGTTCTTAATACAAAAATATGTGCTGCCCATATGTGTGGGTTTCTGAGGGCAAAACTGCATGTGGCCCGGACGGACAAGGTTTTGGGAGGAAATACCTAAGTCGGCCCGAGCGGCAAGGATGATTTTTCCAAAAACTCGCGAGGTCGCATCTCCCAGCGCACCCAGACCTTGATCGACCGGCACAAGGACACATGCCACCTTTGCCTTCCGAAATAAATCTGCGAGCGGGGACTATTCAAGAATCACTTCAAGACTTAGGATAGATATATCTAATGAAATTGGCATAAATCGAGCTATTTGTTAGATATATCTGTTGTCTTTGCGTAAAATAAGATTAAGGATATGGCGGGTATTGAAACTGCTTGAAAATTTTGACAGCCTTGTGCCGGAAGTGATGGTCAGCCCGGTTGAGTTATTAACGAAAAGCAGTAGAAAGCGATGACAGACATCACGCTAAAGGTATCCCTGTGGGGTAAAGACGTTGCCGCCGTGGTATGGGATAAGGAACGGGAATATGCCGTGTTCGAGTTCTTCCCTGAATTTGCTGCCGCCGGTTTGGATGTCGCGCCGCTCATTATGCCATTGGACGACGTCCGCCGGGGTGACAGGACATACTACTTCGCAACACACAGAAACAATAAGACCTTCAAAGGGCTACCGGGGTTGATCGCCGATTCCCTGCCGGATGCATACGGTGATCAGATACTGGAAGAGTATTTTGCCAGCAAAGGACTAAGTGGCAGGGAGTATAGTCCGGTGGATCGGCTGTGCTGGAATTCCAAACCAATCCCGCACAAAAAGTTAAGCACTTTTTTTTGACCCGAAATCCGAGGGATCAATTTGCCCCGCTCAAGGGGGTCAATTTAAGCGATATTTACAACCCCTTAATTCGGGATAAACGGCTTATCCCGAACTTATTGCAGTTCGCTGGGGCCCATGTCGGGAGCGCTTCCCAAATAGGGGATTGCGGGCAAAACTATCCCGTCGGATACGATGTGGATGAGGGATGTTGCCTCACCCTTGTCGATGAACACACTTCCCGGTTTGAGGCGGGCGAACCCGTCGGGCAACGACCCGTCCGCTTTGCGCGGAGCTTTGGCCGCTTCGGGCGACAGGTCTGTGAATTCCGCCAGAGGGGTTGAAGTGAGGCCCGTGGCGTTCCACAGATTGCCCTCGTTAAAGGCGATAGTGATCCTGCTGAAATTGTCGACCCTGGTTCCTCCGTAGGTTACGTTGTTGCGGAACACGAAACTCGTTGCGTTCATGTTCTCCTTGTAGAACTGGTAGTTGCATTGATTGCCGAAAGAGAGGCAATTTTCGATGAAAGCCCCGTAACGGTGATTGTTTTGGTCGAAACCGTTTAAGGAGTTGTCGAAAGAGACGCAGTTCCGGAAAACGTGCGTTCCGAGCGATTCGAGTTGGCAGTCGCGCCCACCACCCATATGGAGGCACCCGCCACCCATTTTGAACCCATTGCCGTCGCCGAGCCAGACCGTTTCGGTAAGTTCTTCGCCCGTTCGGTCGAGATACATCTCCTTGTGGTCGTCCATATGGCCGGCCCTCCATGCCCAGCAGTTTATGATTTCGACCCCGAACCCGCATTCGAAGAAGTCCCAATTGTCGTCCGAATTGCTCCATCCGCGGCATCCGATGAAGCGGTTGCCCTTACCGGCTTTACACTTGACGGCAAAGCCGTCGGCATTGGTTCCGGCGGCGGGTATGCCGCTGTTGACCGTCCACCAGTCGAAATTGTTGTATGAATCGCAATTAAGGAATGTCAGATATGCCCCTTTTTGGCCGTCGTCGTTCCCGACATGGCTGTGGCCGTAACCGACCGTGAATCCGGTTCCTCCGTTGTGGTGGGCCACGCAGTTCTCGAAGACGATATGAGAACCGTCCGATATCATGAATCCCGAATTGCGGGCGTTACACACCTCTATGCCGCGGATGTGCCACCACTGTCCGGTACCGATGCGCAGGCCCATGTTATTGTATGCGGAGACGAGCTCTTTCGAACAGTCGAAAACCGGTTTTTCGTTCCCGTAGGCAAACAGTTCTATCGGTTCCTTTTCGGTTGCGACGCGGTCGATGCGGAGAGGTTCCACAAGATAGTATGTACCGCCTCTCACATAGATTGTTTCGCCGGGGCGGACACGGGTGATGGCGGTATGTATGTCGAAGGGGCTGTCGATGGTTCCGGTATTCATGCTCTTGCCTTCGGGGGACACATATATGGCGTCCTCGTCGTCGGATTCGTTCCCGTCTTGCTTGCCGCCCTTCAACTCGAACGGGGTGCAGGAACTTGCCTGCACCATGAACATTATTATGAAAGAGAGTATAAAAAAAGTTTGGGCTTTCATTTCCGGAAATTTTAAACGAGTTCTAAAAAGCCGGGTTCGGAATAAGTTTACCACGTTATCCCGAACCCAGTTTTTTTAATTCATACCTGCCGTATCGGTTATTCGTTCCAGCGCGGGTCGCCTACTCCGATCATTGCCGCTTCGTCGGCTATCCTGTAATTGAACTGTGCGCGGTCGGGGAAGATCTGATCGGCGGTCAAATCTTTGGTGGTCAGCATAAGCCACCGGTCTTCGGTAGGAGTGTCGGTACTCCTGAAGGAGTTTTCGCGAGTGCCCCACATCGCTATCGCGAATGGCGAGTCTTGTAAATTTATGTTACCTACGGCCCCGAACACGCTGTTCGAAATGTTCACTTTCACCCCCTCCGCATCCGTGGGGCCCCAATTATAGAAGGTAAACACAGAGCGGCGGGAGACGTTGGTGCCGGTATAGACCCCGGGATAAGTGACGCCGAGATTGTCGAAGGTGCAGTTGGAGATATCCACCTGGGGCAATGCGTATTCTGGGTTGTCCTTTTGCTCGGTGCCGGCACGCGCCTCGATTAGGCCATGGGCGGTATGGTGGATCGTGCTGTTCGTTATCGTGTATTTCCCGCAATAAATTTTCTGGTTCCCATCCCAGGAGTTCAGGTGTATGAGCGAATTGAAACCGCCATCTTGCCGTCCCATGTCGTATATGAGGCAATCGTCGATATTTATTTCACCGATCCTGAGATCAACTTGGTCCATGGTATATTCACTCATTATCATCGCTATATGGCAGTGGCGCGCGGTACAACTTTCGAGATTTATCCTGTCTATCGTCATGGTGCGCGCTCCATTCGTACCGAATCCGATGATACTGTTTTGGGGTTTGCCCGTTGCGAAATCGGCGCCGTATATCATACCGGTAAAATCGATATGCGCGAACCGGACTTCGTCTATGTCGACATCGACGGTCATATCGCTGTTGCAGA
>QMCD01003275.1_pt1 | contig 19950 bp, 13 predicted proteins | sample 1821841 | NCBI WGS metagenome assembly QMCD01 (sample SAMN01991225, study PRJNA193472) | Termite gut metagenome, whole genome shotgun sequencing project. | isolation source: worker | host: Macrotermes natalensis
ATGGCGAAATATATAATCATAAAGAGATAAGAAACCGGTATTCTGATTATGAGTTCCTTACTCATTCCGATTGTGAAGTTATCCTTGCTCTGTATAAAGATAAAGGAGCGGATTTGTTCGAAGACCTGAATGGTATATTTGCATTTGCCCTCTATGACGTCGAACAAGATCTTATATTGATCGGCCGCGATCATATGGGTATCATTCCTTTGTATATGGGATACGATGATTACGGGCAGTTTTATGTAGCCAGTGAGTTGAAGGCGCTGGAGGGTGTTTGCCTCAATATTCAGGAGTTCTTGCCCGGGCATTATATTTTTAGTGGAGATGGAGCGGCTCCTAAGCAGTGGTATAAGCGCGACTGGATGGAGTATGATAACGTGAAAGATAATAAATCGGATATTGAAGAGTTGAGAGCATCTTTGGAAGCGGCTGTGCATCGTCAGTTGATGTCAGATGTTCCTTATGGAGTCTTGCTTTCCGGCGGACTGGACTCGTCTATCATATCGGCTGTAGCGAAACGTTATGCAGCGCGACGCATAGAGGATGATAACAAAACGGAGGCATGGTGGCCGCAGCTCCATTCTTTTGCTGTAGGGCTGAAAGATGCTCCGGATTTAATTGCTGCCCGCAAGGTGGCGGAGTATATAGGCACAGTTCATCATGAGATTAATTTTACGGTGGAGGAGGCTATAGATGCGCTGAGTGATGTGATTTACCATATCGAGACATATGATGTGACAACGGTACGGGCATCTACTCCGATGTATTTATTGGCTCGTTTTATAAAGTCTATGGGAGTGAAAATGGTATTGTCAGGCGAAGGTTCGGATGAACTTTTCGGTGGTTACCTTTATTTTCATAAGGCGCCGGATGCAAAGGCATTGCATGAAGAGACGGTTCGTAAGCTGGATAGGCTTCATTTATACGATTGTTTGCGTGCAAACAAATCATTGGCAGCATGGGGGGTAGAAGGGCGTGTGCCTTTTTTGGATAAGGAATTTATGGATGTGGCTATGCGCCTGAACCCTCAGGATAAAATGTGTGGTAATGGAAAAATAGAAAAACATATACTCCGTAAGGCTTTTGAAGATTATTTGCCGGCCAGTGTTGCATGGCGGCAAAAAGAGCAATTTTCCGACGGTGTAGGATATAACTGGATAGATACATTACGTGAGGTTGCGGACAAAAAAGTAAGCAACCGTCAGATGGAACATGCGGCCGAGCGTTTTCCTATCAATCCGCCAATGTCGAAAGAAGAGTATTGGTATCGCACAATGTTCGAAGAGCATTTTCCTTCGGCATCTGCGGCTCATACAGTGCCATCCGTGCCATCTGTAGCATGTAGTACGGCTACGGCTTTGGAATGGGATGCTTCGTTTAAGAATAGGGTAGACCCGTCTGGTCGTGCAGTAAAAGCTGTGCATTCCGAAGCTTATGATAAGTAGTAGAGGTTAGCCTGTCGTTTGTAGAAAGTTGTATTAAAAGTTTTCCTCTTCGGTGTATCCTTCCTTCGGGAATTCTTTTAATATTCCCCGTGATGTGATAATCTGATAAACAAGGATAAGCCATACGGCAAGGCTTGGAATTGCTTTCAGTGAATATCTTTTAAATACATCGTCGTGTATACTCTTCGGGAATATATGGGAAGATGTTATCAGTGTCCAGAATATGGTGAATATCAATAGTCCGGCTATCCATCTGTTTTTCGGGTACTTTTGCAGGCTGTACCAAAAGGCTAAGGCTGTCATGGCAATAATGTATGTCTCTTTTTCGGAGCCGGTACTGAAAAGGACAATGAAGAATAGGGCGGATGCCAGAATGCCGATTTGGTAGGTCAGGTTGTCGTAACATTTGATCTTTATGTATTGAAGGGCGAATAATGCAAGTCCCGGTACAATTATATATAATGGTGATGCGTCCAGAATATTGAAGCATCTTCTTATGAGTCCGATAGCGGATATGTCCTGTGAAAAATTGGTTATATTCATTACATTTTTAGCAGATAGAGCGTGGAGCCAGTCTTGATAGCTCTGTACGACAAATCCAGGGGAAGATATCAACATTGGCAGGGCAAAGAATATGGCAGCCCAGACTACCATGTATATTATAAGCTTCCCTTTGTGTTTTGAGAAAAAGAATAAACTCAATCCCACTATGCCATATAGTTTTATAAAAGTGCCGAGCATAATAAAACATGCAGCCCAGAAATCTTTCTCTTTCCGTATGCAAATAAAGCTGCCGATAACTAACGCGGCAATCAGGCCGTTTGTTTGGCTGTTCATTACGCAGGTGTAGAGGTCTACTCCTATTATGTAGAAAAACAGGTATTTTCTTCTCCAGGCGATTGGCAGATAGTAAACGGCAAAGAACAGGGTCAGGCTCATTGCTACATCCCAGAGTAATATTCCGAGCCTGTCGGGCAGGAGTGCAAACGGCGCTATAATCACAGTAAAGACAGGGCCGTAATAAAACATGTCGTGATGCTCGGCCGGATAGGGTGCGTATATATTGATCTGTTCAAGAGCATGATAGAATGAACCACTGAATATTTTATAATTATTATGGATGCGGCTGGCCTTCAGTGCACCTATTATGGGGATGAGAGTCCATACAAAAAGAAGAAATCTTTTGTCGGAAAATATAGGTTTTCTGAAAAAATTAACAATAGATCTCATAGTTCTATCCGTTATTATCCGATAATTAAAATGGTAGTCTGTGCGTTTTGTAAAAGGGCAGGCTACACGTTATTCCAGGTTGTTATTTCTTCAAAATCTGCAATCCGGATTTTGAAGGGTACAAAGATGGAAATTTTATATGGAATAAGGAATTATTTTCTTAACATTTCATTCTGAAATATGGACTTTGTGTAAGGTCGTTTTAATGTTGGATATTATAAGGTGTTTAAAAGAAATATTTTGCTCAAATAAATAGTGAAAATATGGATTAAAGGTGTGTAATTTAAGAAAGGGGTGACATTTGTAAATCATTTGGTCTTGCGTTCTGTCTTTATGATTGTTATTTTGAAAATTAATAAGTCAAAAAGATTTTTTATTTTATTAAAAATGAAAAAATGATACAAATTTCTTGCGAAATCGAATAATTTGTACGAAATTTGCATCTTGAAAATAGAAATAATATAACACTCAAAAAGAGGACGGAATAGAGGATGAAGAAATTGAAATTTACCAAAATGCAGGGTGCCGGCAATGACTATATTTATATGAATGGATTTACTCAGCAAATAGAGAATCCTTCTGAGTTGGCAGTCCGCTTGAGTAACCGTCACTTTGGTATTGGTTCCGATGGATTAGTACTGATATTGCCCTCAGATACATGCGACTTTAGAATGCAGATGTTCAATTCTGATGGCTCGGAAGCTGAGATGTGCGGTAATGCTTCGCGCTGTGTAGGTAAATATGTGCATGATAACGGACTGACCGATAAAAAAGAAATAACGCTGGAGACCAAAGCCGGTGTGAAATATATCACATTAAAAGATGGGGATGCTATTGCACGTAAAGTGACAGTGGATATGGGCGAACCTATACTCGCTCCTACTTTAATTCCTGTACAGGTGGCAGAAGAGCCTGTATTGGAATACCCTTTGGATATAGATGGTAAGATATGGAAGATATCGTGTGTGTCGATGGGAAATCCACACGCAGTGGTATTTATGAAAGGAATTAAAGATTTAGATTTGCCTGTTTTGGGCCCTAAATTCGAAACGAATCCTATTTTCCCGCGCAAGACAAATACGGAATTTATCGAAGTGGTAGATCGCAATACTTTAAATATGCGTGTTTGGGAGCGTGGAGCAGGGGAGACTTTGGCTTGCGGGACCGGAGCATGTGCTGCCGCTGTAGCTGCTGTATTGAATAATTATTGCGACAGGGATATAACGATACATTTGCTGGGTGGTGATCTCAAAATAGAGTGGGATGTCCTTAATAACCATGTATATATGACAGGTGAAGCTGTTACAGTATTCGAAGGTGAATTAATTGGCTAATGTGCCGATATGTGAAATAAGTAGTAAATTGAAAAGAAACGAATTAATAAAATAGACAGACCGATCGTGTACGTCGCATTGCGAAACTGGCACATCGGTATATTGTCCATCATCAAATTAGGAAAATGATATTAATAAACGAAAATTATACAAAGCTCCCGGGAAGCTACCTGTTCTCGGATATTGCACGCAAAGTAAACGAATTTAAAACTGCACACCCCGACGCAACTATTATCCGTCTGGGTATTGGAGATGTGACAAAACCTCTTCCGCAGGCTTCGATAGAAGCGATGCACAAAGCTGTGGACGAGATGGCCCATGCAGCTACCTTCAGGGGATATGGTCCGGAGCAGGGTTATGACTTCCTTGTAAATACAATTGTAGAAAACGATTATAAGGCACGCGGGCTGGATATTTCGGCAGATGAAGTGTTTGTCAGTGACGGTTCTAAGAGTGATACAGGTAATATAGGAGATATTCTCGGACTTGATAATATTGTTGCCATTACTGATCCTGTTTATCCTGTTTATGTGGACACTAATGTGATGGCTGGTCGTGCCGGTGATTTGCTAGACAATGGCAAATGGAGTAAGGTTGTATATCTTCCATGTACTGCGGAGAACGACTTTGTGCCTTCGTTGCCAACCGAAAAAGTAGATATAATCTATTTGTGTTATCCGAATAATCCGACAGGTACGACTTTGACAAAAGATCAGTTGAAGATATGGGTAGATTATGCCTTAAAGAACAAAGCGCTTATTCTTTTCGATAGTGCTTATGAAGCATTTATCACCGAAAGTGATGTTCCTCACAGTATCTACGAGATAGAAGGAGCAAAAGAAGTCGCTATTGAATTTCGCAGCTTCTCTAAAACTGCAGGGTTTACAGGTACGCGTTGTGCATACACCGTAGTGCCAAAAGCGCTGATGGGGTATACTAAATCCGGAGAGAAGGTGTCATTGAATAAATTGTGGAACAGACGGCATACTACCAAATTTAATGGTGTACCGTATATTATACAACGTGCTGCCGAAGCCTGTTATTCCGTTGAGGGTAAAAAGCAGGTGAAGGAGACGATCGGTTATTACCTGAATAATGCTAAGATTATCCGTGAAGGACTTAGTGTGCAAGGTCTGAAAGTTTATGGAGGGATTAATTCTCCGTATATCTGGGTGAAAACCCCTAACGATATGACTTCGTGGGGATTTTTCGACTATCTGCTCAATGAGTTGAATGTTGTAGGCACTCCCGGAGTTGGATTTGGTCCAAGTGGAGAAGGATATCTGCGGTTGACGGCGTTCGGTACGTTAGAGAATACAAAAGAGGCGGTAAGCCGTCTCAGGAAGATATCTATTTAATAAAGATATTCTGTATTTTATTGGTATACAAAATATTGAAATATTGAAACATGAATTGAAAATCGGCGTAGGCCAAGTTTTGAAATAAAATCTATATAACTCAATAAAAACAAGTTTATGACAAAGTTACGTTTTAGAGCAGTAGCGATGGCCTCGGAAAGAAAACCGGTAGAGGTGCGAAAACCGGAAAAGAAGACATCGGAATATTATGGAGAGAAAGTGTTTAATCGTAAAGCTATGACCAAATATCTTTCGAAAGAAACTTTCAAAGCGCTGAATAATGCTATCGATAAAGGAGGTTCTGTAAATCGTAACCTAGCTGAGCACGTAGCTGCAGGTATGCGTATGTGGGCTTTGGAAAATGGTGTGACTCACTATACACACTGGTTTCATCCGTTGACGGACGGAACTGCCGAAAAACATGACGCTTTTGTAGAACATGACGGACAGGGTGGCCTGATAGAAGAATTTGAAGGAAAGCTACTGGCACAACAGGAACCGGATGCGTCCAGTTTCCCGTCGGGAGGTCTTCGCAATACATTCGAGGCTCGCGGATACTCGGCATGGGATCCGTCTTCTCCTGCATTTATTGTTGGCAATACATTGTGTATCCCTACTATATTTATCTCTTACACTGGTGAGGCACTCGACTATAAAACTCCATTGCTGAAAGCACTGGCGGCAGTAGATAAGGCTGCGACCGAAGTGGTTCACTATTTTAATAAAGATGTAAAGAAAGTACAATCCAATCTGGGTTGGGAACAAGAATACTTCCTTGTAGATGAAGATCTTTTCATGGCTCGCCCCGATCTGGCTCTGACTGGTAGAACATTGATGAGTCACGAGAGCGCTAAGAATCAACAGCTGGAAGACCACTATTTCGGTTCTATACCTGAACGAGTACAACGCTTTATGGAAGAACTGGAATATGAGTCTTATGCTTTGGGTATTCCTGTAAAGACCCGCCACAACGAGGTTGCGCCTAACCAGTTTGAGTTGGCTCCTATATATGAAGAGTGTAATCTGGCCGTAGACCATAACCTGCTGGTGATGTCGGTGATGGATAAGGTAGCGCGTAAACATTCATTCCGTATATTGTTCCACGAAAAACCGTTCAAGGGAATCAATGGTTCGGGTAAGCATAATAACTGGTCGCTAAGTACCGATACAGGTATCAACCTGCTGTCTCCGGGTAAAGATCAGGTGGAAAACCTGCGCTTCATCACTTTTGTGGCGAATATTCTTGCGGCAGTGCATAAAAATAACGGATTGCTGAAAGCATCTATATCTTCTGCTACAAATGCTCACCGTTTAGGTGCAAATGAAGCGCCTCCCGCTATTATATCCGTTTTCCTTGGCTCACAGGTAAGCGATATACTCGATAAGTTTGAGAAGAGCGCGGTTAAAGACGCCATTGTGGTTGACAGCAAAAAGCAAATCAGCCTTGGCGTAGGGCAGATTCCTGAAATCCTTCTAGATAATACCGACCGTAACCGTACATCTCCGTTTGCCTTTACAGGTAACCGTTTCGAATTCCGTGCAGTAGGTTCATCGGCAAACTGTGCTTCTGCTATGACGGCGTTGAATGCTTCTGTTGCCGAGCAACTTCGACTGTTTAAAGAAGAAGTGGATGGCCTTATATCTAAAGGTAAATCTAAAGAAGAAGCCTTGTATGAAGTATTGAAGAAATACATCAAAGAATCACGTCCTATCCGTTTCAATGGAAATGGTTATAGTGATGAGTGGAAGGCTGAAGCTAAGAAACGTAAGTTGGATTGCGAAACCAGCGTTCCTGTGATTTATGATGCGTATACATCGAAACAAAGTATCAAAACGTTTACAGGTATCCTTTCGGAAGTAGAATTGCATGCCCGTAACGAAGTGAAATGGGAAACTTATACTAAGAAAATTCAGATAGAATCACGTGTACTCGGAGATTTGGCTTTGAATCACATTATTCCTGTGGCAATCTCTTACCAATCTATTTTGCTGACTAATGTATCGAAACTGAAAGAAGTCTCAGATGATTATAAGACATTGGGAGCAGAGCAATTGAGGTTGATCGAAAAAGTTTCTACTCATGTGAATGCAATAAATGCTAAGGTACACGAAATGATAGACGCTCGTAAGATTGCGAATAATATCGAGAGTGAACGCGAAAAAGCTATCGCATACCACGATAATGTGGCACCTTACCTGGACGAGATCCGTTATCATGTCGATAAGCTGGAGCTGATCGTAGATAACGAAATGTGGCCATTGGCTAAATATAGAGAGTTACTTTTTATTCGCTAATCGCTTTTATTATAATGAAAAATCCCGGCTTCGTAAGAGGCCGGGATTCTTTTTATTTATATCCGTTCTATTTCCTTATCCACACTGCTGTAATATCGCCAAATACGAGTTTATGGTATTCCTTGCCATTTCCGTCTTTCTTTCCTTTTTCTACAAACTCTTTTCCTTTTTCAGAATAGAAGTCTTTCGGATTGGTCTCCGTGATTTCCACCAGTTTACATTCTATTATTAGCTTGGCTTCTTTGTATGTGATATTGCCTGATGGAGTTTTCACATAGGTCAATGTTGTTTCTTTCATCTTGTCGGAGCTTCTTCCGCTCTTGCTGCCGAATGCTATCACTTGATCTTTGAACTGATCGGGGAAGTATGTCATGGTATAACTCTGTTCTTTCTTTGTAAATTCCAGTGTGTAACGGCTTGCATTCAGGAAGCACCAGGTAACTGGCACTTCGAATAGTTGTCCCCAGCCACCCCAGCTTGCAGTCATCGAGTTGTAGAGAGAATCGGAGCCGGCTGTAATCACCGAATAATCTTTACCTACTAGTTTGAATACATTTTCAGTCAACTCGGTAGGCTCTACTTTTCTGAACAAATCGTCGAAAGATTTGTCTTTTACATCCGCGTAGGTTATAACATCAGTTGAATCTGTAGTTGATTTTTCTGAAGATGTGGTGTCTTTGTGTGCCCCTCCACATGAAAACAAGAATGTTGTCATGATGATTGCTGACAGGAATTTTTTCATAATTCTTATGTTTTAATTTAATGAGTGATATGTCAAAAGTAATAATTAACAATTATATTATCAGATATTCAGTATAAAAATAATTTTAAATAGATTTTTGTTAAATAAAGCAGTGTTAATCTATTCTTTTTATGTAAAAAATCATTTTTCCGAACAAAAGGAGATTTTATGTGTTGAAAATTTGTATATTTGTCATCTCTTAGTTTGGGGCGGAAATCGAATTTTCTATCAATTATATATCAACTAATAACTATGCAGGATTTAAAATCAGCAGTACAGCACGGATTATATGACCCGGCCTATGAGCATGACGCATGCGGGGTAGGGATGGTGCTTCATATGAAGGGTGCTAAATCCCATGCCATCGTTGAGAATGGTCTCCGTGTATTGGAGAACATGACTCACCGTGGGGCAGAAAATGCAGACAACAAAACCGGAGACGGTGCCGGTATTATGTTGCAGATACCACACGAGTTTATACTACTACAAGGGATTCCAGTCCCTGAAAAAGGACATTATGGAACAGGGCTCGTCTTTTTGCCTAAGGGTGAAAAAGAAATGGAGTCTTGCATGATTACCCTTACACAATATATCGACAAGGAAGGGTTAAAGCTTCTGGCAGTACGTGATGTACCTGTCAATAGCGATATATTAGGTGAAATGGCTCTTTCGAATGAACCGAATATAAAACAGATATTTGTAGTTGGAGAAGAGGGTATGTCTCAGGACGAACTGGAACACCGGCTCTATATCCTTCGTAAGAAGATAGAGAAGGAGATCTTCAATTCGAAGGTATTCTCTTTAGATACAAAGAAAGCTTTCTATATAGTTAGTTTATCCACAAAGCGTATTATATATAAAGGGATGTTGTCGTCGGAGCAGCTCCGTCATTATTTTCCCGATTTACTGAACCCGCATCTGACAAGTGCTATTGCACTTGTACACTCGCGTTTCAGCACCAATACATTTCCTACATGGGATTTGGCACACCCTTTCCGTATGGTGGCGCACAATGGGGAGATCAATACAATAAAAGGTAACCGCCTGTGGATGGAAGCCCGCGAAAGTGTGCTAAAATCGGAATTATTAGGTAATATCAGCGATCTATGGCCGATTGTACAGCCGCATATGAGTGATAGCGCTTCATTCGATAATGTACTTGAATTTCTTGTGATGTCCGGGAAATCGCTTCCGCATGCTATGGCTATGATGGTACCGGAATCATGGAATGATAAGAATCCTATTTCGAATGATCTGAAAGCCTTCTATGAATATCATAGTATATTTATGGAGCCGTGGGATGGTCCCGCTACATTGCTGTTTTCTGACGGACGATATGCAGGAGGATTGCTTGACCGCAACGGTCTGCGTCCTGCGCGTTACCTGATGACTCATAGTGGTATTATGGTAGTGGCTTCAGAGATGGGAGTGCTTCCCTTCGAACCGTCCGAGATAAAGGAAAAAGGACGCCTTCGTCCGGGTAAGATGCTGATGGTAGATACCGAAGAGGGTACTATACAATATGATGCCGAGCTAAAAGAAAAACTTGCAAAAGCATATCCTTATCGCGATTGGTTGGCAAAGAACCGTATTTCACTCGATGATATTTCTTCAGGAAGGACTCCTAAATATAATGTGGAAGACTATACCAAAATGCTGAAAGTATTCGGCTATTATAAGGAAGATATAGAAAAGATACTGACGCCTATGGCAGCGGAAGGAAAAGAACCTACCGCCTCAATGGGTAACGATGCACCGGTGGCTGTTTTGTCGAACAAGCCGCAACGCCTGTTTACGTACTTCCGTCAGTTGTTTGCGCAGGTAACAAACCCGCCTATCGATCCTATTCGTGAAGAGTTGGTAATGTCATTAGCCGGATATATCGGTTCGCTTCACAAGAATATACTGGAGCCGATGCCGGAACATACAAAGATGGTTGGTCTGTCAAATCCATTCCTTTCCAACAGGGAACTCGATTTGTTGATCCACCTGCAATACAAAGGCTTTAAATGTGAAGTCCTGCCAATGCTTTTTGATCCTAAGCAGGGTGGTGCAGGTCTTGAAAAGGCTATAGACGAGCTGTGTAAAAAAGCAGAAAAAGCCGTTGACAACGGTAATAATTATATCATTCTCAGCGACAGGGGCGTTAATCCCGATAATGCGGCTATTCCGTGTCTGCTAGCCGTATCCGCCGTTCATCACTATCTGGTGGAGCGTCGCAAGCGTATGCAGATAGACATTGTGGTGGAATCTGCCGAACCGCGCGAGGTAATGCATTTCGCATTGCTGTTCGGTTACGGGGCAAATGCTGTGAATCCGTATCTGGCACTGGCTGTCATCGAAGAATTGGTGAAGAAGGGGGATATACATCTCGATTTCCATACAGCCATGAAGAATTATGTGAAAGCCATCAACAAAGGTTTGTTGAAAACCATGTCTAAGATGGGTATTTCAACATTGAAAAGCTATATTGGCGCACAGATATTCGAAGCTGTCGGTATCAGTTCGGCAGTAATAGATAAATACTTCAAAGGAACAACATCTAAAATAGAAGGAGTCGATTTGAACGATATTGCCAGTGATACGATAGAAGCCTATTACGAAGCATTCGAGGAAGATTTTACAGACCCTTCATTGATAAGTCAGGGTATTTATGCATGGCGTCGCAATGGTGAATACCATGCATGGAATCCCGAAACGATAATGAATCTCCAGATGTCTACACGTTTGGGAAGTTATAAGAAATTCAGGGAATATACAAATTCGATCGACAAAAAACCGGAGAAGATTTTCCTGCGTGACTTCCTTGATTTTGATTTGGCAAAGAAACCAATCGACATTTCAGAGGTAGAACCTGTATCGGCTATTACCAAGCGTTTTGTAACAGGTGCCATGTCATTCGGTTCTATCAGCCGTGAAGCACATGAAGCTATGGCTGTGGCCATGAATGCTATCGGGGGTAAAAGCAATACCGGAGAGGGAGGTGAACTGCCCGAACGTTTTGCAACAAATGCCCGTTCAGCTATCAAGCAGGTGGCATCCGGCCGTTTCGGGGTAACTACCGAATATCTGGTAAATGCCGACGAACTCCAGATCAAGATAGCACAGGGAGCAAAACCGGGTGAGGGAGGACAACTTCCGGGCTTTAAGGTAGATCAGATTATAGCGAAGACCCGTCACTCGATTCCGGGTATTTCGTTGATATCGCCACCACCGCACCACGATATATACTCTATTGAAGATTTGGCGCAGTTGATTTTCGACCTGAAAAGTGTAAACCCGGTCGCACAGATAAGTGTGAAACTGGTATCCGAAAGCGGAGTGGGAACTGTGGCCGCCGGAGTGGCGAAAGCAAAAGCCGACCGCATTGTCATCAGTGGTTGTGAAGGAGGTACAGGAGCAAGCCCTGCCAGCTCGATCAAGCATGCCGGACTTCCCTTAGAGATTGGTTTGGCTGAGGTGCAGCAGACTTTGGTACTCAACAATCTGCGCGGACAGGTATATTTGCAGACAGACGGTCAGTTGAAGACCGGACACGATATTATTGTAGCTGCTATGTTAGGTGCTGAGGAATTCGGTTTTGCAACCAGCGCACTGATAGTATTAGGATGTATTATGATGCGTAAGTGTCACCTGAATACCTGCCCTGTCGGAGTTGCTACACAGAATGAAGAGTTGCGGAAGAAGTTTATTGGCCGTAGTGAATATCTGATTAACTACTTCAATTTCCTTGCCGAAGAAGTGCGTGAGCATCTGGCATCATTAGGAGTGAAGTCGTTGGATGAGATAGTAGGCCGTGCCGATTTGCTGAAATATGTGAAAAGTGAAGCAAATTCAAAAGTAGAGAAACTGGATTTATCCCGTCTTATTATTTTCCTGCCGAGACGAAGGAAAATGCAATACACCGTATAAAGAATCAGGAGCATAAACTGGATGATGTATTGGATCTGAAGTTGATTACAACATCACGTCTGGCTATCGATAAGGCTATGCCTGTAGTTATTTCCCATACAATACGAAATACGAATCGTACGGTAGGTGCTATGCTTTCGGGTGAAATAGCTAAGAAATACGGTAACGCCGGACTTCCTTCAGATACTATCCAATGTACATTCCAGGGGGCAGCCGGACAGAGCTTCGGAGCATTTCTTGCTCATGGTGTTACATTCAAACTTGAAGGCGATGCCAATGACTATGTGGGCAAAGGCCTATCGGGAGGTAAGATCATCATTGTACCTCCGGCCGTATCTACTTTCAAGCCCGAAGAAAATATCATTGCCGGTAATACCTTACTGTATGGTGCTACTTCCGGCGAAATATATATCAACGGACGGGTCGGAGAGCGTTTTTGTGTACGCAATAGCGGTGCAACAGCCGTTGTGGAAGGAGCCGGAGACCATTGTTGCGAATATATGACGGGTGGCCGTACGGTAGTGCTTGGAAAGACAGGACGGAATTTCGCGGCGGGTATGAGCGGCGGGGTTGCTTATGTGTATAACATAGACGGCGATTTCGACTACTATTGCAATATGCAGATGGTCGAGCTTACACTGATAGAAGACACTTACGACAGTAAAGAGCTTCGTCAGCTGATCACCAATCATTATGAATATACAAACAGCCCTCTGGCAAAACATATCCTCGACAACTGGAATACAGAGGTAGAGAAATTCATGAAAGTAACCCCTATTGAATACAAGAAAGTGTTACAGGATGAAAAACTGGAAGCTATAAAGAAAAAAATAGCACAAGTAGAATTCGATTATTAATTAGCAAATTAGCGAATTAGCAAATTTGAGAATGTATTTACATTTGCTAATCTGCTAATTTCCGAATTTTCAAATTAGAAAATGGGAAATCCAAAAGCATTTTTAACAGTAAAGAGGAAAGACGCAGGATACCGTCCGGCACAGGAGCGTATCCTCGATTTTGGTGAAGTAGAACAAACCCTAAATACAGAAGACCGCCGCGAACAGGCATCACGTTGTATGGATTGTGGTATCCCGTTTTGTCATTGGGGATGCCCGCTAGGCAATAAGATGCCCGAATTTCAGGAGTATATATACAGAGGTAACTGGAAGTTGGCGGCAGAAGTACTGATGCAGACAAACGACTTTCCTGAGTTTACAGGACGTATTTGTCCCGCACCTTGTGAGAAATCGTGTGTACTGTCGATACACCGTGCTCCTGTGACAATTCGCGAGAATGAGGCGTCTGCATTGGAACACGCTTTCAATGAAGGCTTCATTCAGCCTAAAATACCTGCACACCGTACAGGGAAAAAAGTGGCCGTGATAGGTTCGGGGCCATCGGGATTGGCTGTGGCAAATCAGCTGAACCAGAAAGGGCATGACGTGACTATTTATGAGAAAAATTCCAATATAGGAGGCTTGCTCCGTTTCGGAATTCCTGACTTCAAACTCAATAAGAATATTATCGACCGTCGCTTGAAGTTGATGGAAGCCGAAGGTGTGAAGTTTGTAGTAAATACTGAAATAGGTAAAGATGTAAAAGGCAAAGATATTCTAAAAGAATATGATGCAGTCTGTGTTGCTATCGGTTCACAGGTACCGCGCAATCTTCCTGTTGAAGGCCGTGAACTGAAAGGCGTTTACTATGCTATGGAATACCTTACCGTCCAGAATAAGATGATTGCAAAGGAAGAAATTCCTACTGACCAGATTATTGATGCTAAAGGCAAGAATGTTCTTGTCATCGGTGGCGGAGATACAGGTTCTGACTGTATTGGTACGGCAAATCGTCAGGGGGCGGCAAATGTTATGCAGATTGAAATTTTGCCTAAGCCACCAAAGTTGGAAGATATTGACAATCCGTGGCCGATACCGTTTCCGGTTGTACTGAAAACATCTTCGTCACACCTTGAAGGCTGTGAGCGTCGGTGGTCGCTGAATACGAAGCGATTTATAGGTGAAGATGGTAAACTGACCGCAGTAGAACTAGTTGAGGTAGCGTGGGAACAAGACGAAACAGGCAAGCATATAATGACAGAAGTAGGAAAGCCTGAAATCCATAAAGTAGACCTTGTTTTCCTTGCTCTTGGTTTCGTTCATCCTATACAGGAAGGCTTGTTGAAAGAGCTTGATATAAAGACCGATGATGTTCGCCGTAATGTAGCAACCGATTCAAAAAGAGCAACAAACGTAGCCAAAGTATTTGGTGCAGGCGACTGTGTAAGCGGGCAATCATTAGTTGTAACGAGTATTGCTTCGGGAAGAAAGACCGCACAACATATCGATGATTATTTGAGTAAATAAAGGTTAATTTTAGTTAACCTTTGTGCTATCAGATATAGTTATGATGTTATAACTTTTGCGAAGTTGCATATCTTTATGCAACTTTGGCTTTGTAAAATGCATCAATATATCTAGGACACTAATTTTATTAACCAAATAAATTCATTATGAACAAAAAACTTTTATGTTTACTAATGTTTGTCTTTTCATTAGGACTGACTTTTACAGCATGTAGTAGTGACGATGATGATCCGGTGAACCTGACATTGGAAAATGGTACAGCTTCGGTTGAAGCAGGTTCTGAGGTAACCGTTAAGATAACTGACGGTAACGGCGGATATGCTGCAAAATCCAGTGCTGAGGCAACAGCTACAGTCAAAATAGATGGATCAAATGTTGTGATAACAGGTGTTGCTGCAGGTACTGCAGATATTACTGTTTCGGATAAAGAAGGAAAGTCACAGGTAATTAAAGTAACTGTAACAGCCGCCCCGGTAGAAATTACTCTGGAAAAAACAGAAGCTACTGTTGAAGTAGGAACAGATGCTACTATCGCAATCACTCAGGGTAACGGTACATATGCAGTTGCTTCAAGTGCAGAAGCTAAGGCTACAGCGAAAATCGAAGATAACAAGGTGGTTATAACTGGTGTTGCTGTAGGTGAAGCTACCCTCACTGTTACCGATGCTAAAGGAAAGACTGCTACTATTGCTGTAACAGTAGTTAATTATGCAGAGGAAATTGCCGCTACTTATAAGGGCCAATTATCTGTTAAACTGGGTGAAAATCCAGCAATACCTCAAGAAAATGTTGAGATTGTATTAGGTGCTACAGGAAATAAAGCAAAGGTTTCACTATTGAATTTCTCTTTTGAGACATTAATGCTCGGAGATATTGTAGTGGATAATATCCCTGTAAAGGAAGCAAACGGAACAATTACTCTTGAGCCTACTACTGCGCCAGTGTCTTTACTTGGAGGTGCAATTGAGGCAGAGGTAACTGTTCAAGGAACAGTAAAAGATGGTAACCTAATTTTAGATATTGATGTTCCGGCTATACCAATGGTTGGTGATATAAAAGTAGCCTTTGATGGTGATAAAATATAAGAAAGTAAATTAATATCTTTGTTTATATGTGAAAAGGCGGTTTTTGGAAACAAGAATCGCTTTTCTTTTATATAATCCTTATCTTTAACATTTAAAGTAAGCATTATGCGTAAATATACAATTCCATATTCTTTCTTATTTATCATATTGATATTCTTTATTACTTCCTGCGGGACACAAAAAACTCCGGGCGGGCAATTGTATGATCCAAAAGAAGTAGCGGAGCTTTCCAAAAAGCTAGGTATACCTCTCAGTAATACAGATAAGGATGATGATAAGAATATGCCGTTGTATGCTGAAGTTTCCCAATGGCTTGGTGTGCCTTACCGTCATGCGGGATTGTCACGGAGAGGTCTCGACTGCTCAGGATTTGCATTTCTGATGTATCAGAAAGTATATAGGATGAGGATTCCAAGGTCGACATCAGACCTGTCGGATATGAAGATGCACAAGGTGTCTAAAAATAATCTGAAAACGGGCGACCTCGTTTTCTTTGCCACATCTAAGAATTCAAACCGGATCAACCATGTAGGGATTTACCTGAAAAAAGGAAACTTTATACATGCATCAACCTCAAAAGGTGTGATCGTAAGCCATCTTGACGAAGGTTACTATAGTCGCACATGGAAAAAGGCCGGCCGGATAAAATAGTTAAAAGAGTACTTAAATAATTATAAAAAATACAGTTGCTTAGCCTTATATTAAGTTGATTTTCCTACTTTTATCCGATTTAAAATTTAACACCCATGCTTGCACAGAAGAAATTTTTGAGAATATCCATTATGCTATTAGTGTTTTCAATGGGATTTATGCCAATAGCAGCGATAACACCGAAGCATTCAAAAACAGGTAAGAAAAAATCAAAAACAAGTGCAGTTACTACAAAAAAGGTAAAAGTAGAACAATCAGTCCACAACATAGAAGTTGAAACTACCGATGGTAATATAATTGCGTTGCCTCAGGTGAAGCAGACATTGGAAGACCATTCGTCTCTATTCCCTTCGTCAGATAATTTGATGGCTGATGCCAGTCTATCAAGGACGATGGATGCGCTCCAAAAACATATGATAGAAATTAAAGAGATGCAGGAATTGTCATCTCAATTAGGGGTTTCTGTAAAGGATGTATCTTTTCTGCCTTTGTACCGTGAAGCCGCCGATTGGCTGGGTACGCGATACAGAAGAGGGGGGATGAGCCGTAAGGCAGTTGATTGTTCCGGTTTCACCATCATTATTTATAAAAACGTATTCGGGCAGCAGCTGGACAGGGTGAGTACCACTATTGCTAAAAATGTGAAGGAGTCTATCCTTGATAAAGAGGATCTTCTCCCCGGCGATATGGTATTCTTTTCTACTTTCAACAAAAAATATATCAACCATGTGGGTGTGTATCTGGGAGAGGGTAAATTTATCCATGCATCTATAAAATATGGTGTTATAGTAAGCTCTTTGGCCGAAGGTTATTACAGCAGGACTTGGCGTAAAGGCGGAAGAAATTAATATTTAGTTAATATTGACATACGGGAGATATCGAAAGATATCTCTTTTTCTTTTTATGTAAATACTTAAGATGAATTCCGGTTTCATTTCTATCGATAAAATCATTTGGAATCCATTATCATTTATTAGCTTTGTTATTCTTATTCATTCTAAAACTGAAATACATGAATCCTTCGTTCGATATCCTTACCGCTATATATAATGATACCAAAGGGCAGACGTATGATTTTGCTGTTCTTCCGTGGGGAGCAACCGAACCTCACAACTATCATTTACCATATATCACCGATTGTTATCTTGCGCATGGTATATCAGTAGATGCTGTGATAAAGGCATATGATTCGCAAAAGATAAAAGGTATGGTGTTGCCCCCGATTCCGCTGGGTTCACAGAATTCCGGGCAGAGGGAGCTTCCTTTTTGCCTGCATGGCCGGTACGAAACCCAAAAGGGTATACTGACCGATATTGTGGCTTCTCTCGATTGTCAGGGGATATATACGTTGGTTATAGTGAATGGTCATGGCGGCAATAGTTTTAAAAACATGATCCGTGACCTTGCTGTAGATTACCCTCATTTTCTGATTGTGGTCAGTGATTGGTTTGCAGTCTTACCTCAGGCCGGATATTTTGAAGAAAGGGACGACCATGCCGGAGAAATGGAAACTTCGGTAATGATGCATTACTATCCCGAACTTGTGAACTTATCTCTGGCCGGAGACGGGGCTTATACTCCGTTCAAACCGGAAACATTACGTGATGGTACCGGATGGACCCCGCGAAATTGGGCGCAGGTATCATACGATACAGGTATAGGAAATCCTAAGAAGTCTACCGCTGAAAAAGGCAAGGTGTATGCCGGAGCTGTTAGCCAGAAATTGTCGGAACTTTTTGTCGATTTAGTAAAAGGTGAAATATATTGAGTATACTAGTCCTCTTTATTATCCATCAATTTCTGATAAGTACTTAGTGTCTCGTAATAATCGTAGTTCATAATGTCCGATACAACTACCTGCTTTAACTGACTCCATTTCTGGCCTTCACGTTTATATATAAGCATTTCGTACGGTATGGTTACACTATAGTCCCCTTTGTTTGATAAAGTATCAGCGATCAGATATTGAGCAGGTATATAGCGGCCAAACAGGCAGAAGTCTTCAATATCTAAATCTTTTCGTAGTATCTCATCTATATTTTTCGCTGTTTCATCATCATAGAAGAGATTTCCTTGCGAATCTTTAATCAGTTGTATATTATTCTTTTTCTCAAAATCTTTATATTTTAATACGCCTTCATCTGTTTTCGGTACATACAGGATTGAATATTGACCTTTACCCTCTATTGTGTAGACTGCTGAAGGAATCTCCATCATCAGGTCTATCAACAGACTCTTATTCAGATCGAAATTATTAATGATTTCCTCATGGTTGAAGCCCTGTTCTGCAACTGCGGACTCCGTATTCTCTTTATTTTTATTATTACATGATATCAAGCCGATAGCCAGAGATATAATAAAAGTAAATTTAAATAACTTCATATATATTGTATTCGAATTTTTATTGATTTCAAATTTCCACAGTCTTCTCCAGAGTAAGATAACAAATATAGCCTTTTACATCCGTATATCCCATTTTTTTTATCTGTTCTACATAATATTTTACCTGGCGGATGTATTTTTTATCCTCTTTTTCGCCAAACTTATAATCAATGACAACGACTTCGCTACCTTTTATCATTACACGGTCGGGGCGGCTGAATGTTCCTCTTGGTTGCAATATCTGCACCTCGTTCAGCACTTTATATTCGCCGGAATACCAGGCGGAAACTGTTGGGTCGGACAGGTAATTGTGAAGTAATTCAATTACCGATTTTTTTTTCCCCAGAGTTATATCGCCCGAAATATGATATTCTTCCACTGCATTTTCAATATCTTCTATAGTTTGCACCTTGCTCACTATCTCATGCATCAGGGTACCATAGTCGCGTTGTCCCGAATCGGAAAAATAATACTTGTTTTTTAAGAGAAGTTTTACGCGTTCATCATACGGAGTACCGGATAAGGTATCTATGTTTATTTCTTCGACAAGAGACTTTTTCTCTTTTTTTACGGGAGAATACGCTTTATTTATTTCAAATATACCTTTTTCTTCATTCAGATATTGAGGCAAGTCGATATATACCGGCTTATCAGATAACAGGGTAGGAGATGTGTTTACACAAGCCCATAGTAAAGAAGATATATTGCTTACCTCATCTTTTTTCGGGCGCGGAGCAAAAACGATCAGTTCATTTTCGGCACGGGTGAAAGCCACATACAACACATTTATATTGTCGATAAATGCGTGTAGGCGTTCATCGAAATATTCATAGTCGAAGATTGTATTTTTCAGTTTCTGCGAATACTTTACGGGTACGAGGTGTAGCCGGTTGAATGGCTCGGCTTGTGGATGGCACCACAATATAGTTGTCAGCTTATGATCTATCTCCCAATTGCAAAAAGGAATGAGTACTACTTTAAATTCCAGTCCTTTCGACTTGTGTATGGTCATGATACGTATAGCATCCTGCCCGTCGGGAGTAAATATAGTCTTGCTTACACCTGTTTCGTCCCACCATTTAAGGAATGCGTCAAGGTCTGACGAGTTGCGGATTGTGAAATCAAGCACCATATCGAGGAATGACTGTAT
>QMCD01000877.1_pt1 | contig 19948 bp, 13 predicted proteins | sample 1821841 | NCBI WGS metagenome assembly QMCD01 (sample SAMN01991225, study PRJNA193472) | Termite gut metagenome, whole genome shotgun sequencing project. | isolation source: worker | host: Macrotermes natalensis
CCCAAAAAGGAAATCTTTTGTCCTCGATAGAAAATTTGTTTTTCTTGAAAGAAAATTCATTTTTTCAGAGATAAAATTCATTTTCCCTGAAAGAAAATTATTTGTCCCCGACAGGAAATTCATTTTTCTCGAAAGGAAATCCTTTGTCCCCGAAAGGAAATTTGTTTTCCCCGAAAGGAAAATCGCATATCTTATTAGAACAATATTAAAGTAATTTTGCAAATATAATAAAAAAGATAATAAACAAATAAGTTTAGGTAAAATAATGATAGAATGACCGAACAATACAATGGTGAAGCAGTGAAGAAGCAAAATGGTGAAGAAATAAAACAAATAGTTTGATGAAATAACACGAAGGATTACACAAAGCAACATAAAGGTATCAGTTTAGCTGTTCGCTTCGTTATAAGTAAAGAAACAAATCAACAAATAAGTAAATAAATAATCCCGGAACTCACATTATCCTTACGGAAATCGTCATACAGCGAAATACGATTCCAATTCTTTGAGCGTATCTGTGCCGGTTTGAATATCTCTGACAATAAGTCCTTGTTCCAATACAACAATTCGTTTGCATACTTCGGTAACATGGTTCAAATCATGGCTTGAAATCAGCATACTGATATTCGTTTTCTCTTGTAATTCATTCAGGAAGCGCTTCAATCGGATTTGAGAAGATGGATCAAGAGCCGTAAAAGGCTCGTCGAGAATTAATATTTTGGGATCACCGAGTAATGCAGCTGTGATACCGATTTTCTTTTGATTCCCTTTGGAAAAATCACGTATAAGTTTCTTGCTTCCGAGTATTTCTCCATGAAAAAACTCGTCCATTGATTCTAAAAAGGCAGTAATATCTCCCTCTGTTTTGTGATATAATTTTCCGACAAACGAAAAATATTCTTCCGGCGTAAGGAAATCAATCAGAAAACTTTCATCCAGAAAAGATCCGACAACTGATTTCCAATTATCGTTGCGTTCTACTTTCTGACCATCTATTTCAACATATCCGTTCGATGGTTCGATTAAATCCAGGACAAGACGGAAGAAAGTAGTTTTCCCTGCTCCATTATTCCCCACCAGTCCAAAACTTTCTCCTTGCGGAATTGTCAACTCCGGCATATCTAAAACAGCTATTCCGTTATATCTTTTTTGTAAATTAAAAACTTGTATCATTATTTTTGCTCTTTAATCGTTAATTGCTTCATTCTTTTTCTCTGAACCCTTGTGCCAGACTATATTTTTGTGCATTAAATTGCTTCAGACAGAGTGAAAGTATCGGTTTATGGCATAATAATCCTATCAATCCGATAATAGAAATTGTCCACAGGGCAACTGTATTGTTAAAAATGACAGATAATAATCCAACTATTATCATTGGAATCAATAAAATGGGTATCATAACAAGGAAGTTCTTAAAAGTAGTTCCCTGATAGTTGAAAGCGGTTCCTTGTGACAACTCTATTCGTTTCCTGTTATAAGTTGCAAAGTATAACAGGATAGGAATATTGATTCCCGTGTTGAACAAAAATGCCGCAATATGCAAATAGATAATATCTTTTCCAAAGAAAAAATAAGGTGTCGTCAATACAAAGCTGATAAGATTGAATGCTGTCAACAGATAATAATTTGCATTAATATATAAGCGAATAGGAATATTTTTGGTCATCAATGCATCGAAATGTGTACTGTCCCAGCTGATAACCCACTGTCCGTACATCATCATCATAAATCCGGTCATAAACAAAGCGGCAAAAAACATCGTAGCTGTTCCATCCGAATATAAATCATTGGTGTAAAATATTAATCCATAAAACAGAAAAACAAACGAAAGATATATCATGGATTTGGTTCGCTTGTGACGAATTAACAATTTAAGCTCTATAGATATTAAATCACCAATAACTCCAAATCTATCCAGAAAAGACAAGCTCGCAGTAGAAGTAGTTTCCTGTTTGATAACGGTTTTATTGAATGATTCGGAATAATAATTCTGGGCAAAAAACCATTTGTTCAGCAAAAATCCACCTAATGGTAATAATAACAGTAATAAACTGCCGAATATATTTTGAAGCAGGAAATTAAAAGCAACAGTCGATACAGTAAATAATGAAAACCACTGAAAATATTCCAGTATGCCCAATACGGCAATAATGGCTATTAATAAAATTGATGACCAGATACTGGGTCCAAACTTACGTTTGAGAAAAGCGGCAAGTAAAGAATCAAGCCAAATGATAAAAATAAAATTGATAACAAACTGGAAAGCGACAAGTCCATTATAATATAGTGGTATCGTTTTCACTGCAAAAGGAATTACCAGAAGTAATGGAATATAATTAAACGGTGATAGAAGTGGTTTAAGAATTAAAAAATTAATCAACGAAGAACGTTTAATGGGCAACATCTGATATGCCGGCAAGTTCATAGTGTTGAGTTGTTGTATAAAAAAACGGAACAACACAGCGATAATAATAAGCCATAACATGGCTCCATGAAACAGCTCGACAGGATTTAGTTCAGTATTTATTGCTGTGAGCAAATCCCCCAGTAAAAATCCCATAAATAAAAGCATACCTGCCATATATAGACCAAACAATCCCATGATAATATTTACTACCATGTTTTTATAAAAGCCCCTTGAACGAATACCTTGCTTGAATTGCTGTTTAAATAAATCAAATACAATCATAAAAATGATTTTTGAAATTAAAGATGCAAAAATACATTTTTTTATATTTGCTTATGCAAAAAAATAGCCTTCAAATTTTGAAGGCTATTTTTAAAATTAACTCTAACTATAATTTTTTACAATGTGTGATATGGTTTTACGATTTCCATACCTATTTTGATTGCTTTCTCGTTTTCAGGAATTAATCCATGATGGCGGGCTGGCAAGGATTTTTCCAAACCTTTGCGAATAAATTCTTCCTGAACAATAGGTTTATATTTTAAGAAAGCTCCTAATACAACCATGTTGAATAATTTAGGAATCCCTATTTCTGCAGCCTTATCGGTTGCTGCAACTTGGTAAATATTAATATCTTTACGCTCAGGATGACGAGTAATACCATTTGGATCATATAATAATAATCCACCCGGCTTCACTGCTTTCTCGAATTTATCCAGCGACTGTTGATTCAGGATAATCGCAGAATCGAAAACAGACAAAACAGGAGAATTAATTCTCTCATCACTGATAATAACGGTAACATTAGACGTGCCGCCACGCATTTCAGGACCGTAGCTTGGCATCCAGCTAACTTCTTTATTTTGCATTATACCGGAATAAGCAAGAATCTTTCCCATAGAAAGAACCCCTTGTCCTCCAAAACCTGCAATAATTATTTCTTCAGTCATATTTTTACATTTTACTAAGTTCGTACTAAATTAATTATTCCTGTGGTACTTTTAAATCTCCAAGCGGGTAAGAAGGCAACATGTGTTCTTCCAACCATTGATTGGCTGCTACCGGAGTCATTTTCCAGCCGGAATTACAATTTGAAACAACTTCAATGAAAGAAGTTCCCTTGTTTTTCATCTGGTTTTCGAATCCCTGACGGATAGCTTTTTTACATTTACGTACCAATGCCGGTGTATAAACCGCCTGACGGGTTACATAATAAGTTCCCGGAAGTTGAGCCAGCAATTCGGTAATACGCAATGGATTTCCCATTGTGTTCAAATCTCTTCCGTAAGGAGAGGTTGCTGTTTTCATTCCTTCCAAGGTTGTAGGAGCCATTTGTCCTCCGGTCATACCGTAAATACCATTATTTATAAATATCATGGTGATATTTTCTCCACGGTTACAGGCGTGAATAGTTTCTGCTGTTCCGATAGCAGCCAAATCACCATCTCCCTGATAAGAAAATACATGGAAATCGGGTTTTAAACGCTTAATGGCTGTTGCCAATGCGGGAGCGCGTCCGTGAGCAGCTTCCTGCGTATCTATATCAAAATAGTTATACGCCAAAACAGAACAACCAACAGGCGCAACGGCAATGGTTGTATTTTGAATTCCCATTTCTTCTACTACTTCAGCAATAATACGGTGAACGGTACCGTGTCCGCATCCCGGACAGTAATGCATAACATTGTCTGTCAATACAGGAGTTTTCCTATATACTAAATTTTCCGGTTTTATTATATCTTCATTCATTTGATTATCCTCCAATAATTTTTGTTTCTAATGCTTCTAATACTTCATGAGGAGTAGGAATAATTCCGCCAAAACGTCCGAAATGTTCTACTTTAACTTTATGCTGAGTGGCTAAAATAACATCTTCCACCATTTGTCCGGCACTCATTTCTACAGATAACATTCCTTTAACTTTATTTGCCATATCATACAATACTTTTGAGGGGAAGGGCCATAAAGTAATCGGACGAACCAAGCCTACTTTAATTCCTTTTGCGCGTCCCAATTCAATCGCTTTCTGACAAATACGTGCAGATGAACCGTAAGCAACGAATATATATTCCGCATCGTCGCAATTGATTAATTCATAACGAACTTCATTTTTCTCGCATTCCCTGTATTTCGCCTGGATACGCAAGTTAACTTGCTCTTGCTTGCTTGAATCCAATTCCAAAGAAGTAACAATCACATGAGGCTGACCGGGATTCTTTCCTGTTGTTGCCCATGGAAAGTTTTTCTTGATATATTCTTCTGTCCAACGAGGTTTATAATCGTCCACTTCTACTTTTTCCATTACCTGTCCGATAACTCCGTCTGATAAAATCATGGCAGGATTTCTGTATTTGAACGCCAACTCGAAAGCCAAACCTACATAGTCATACATTTCCTGTACTGATGATGGCGCCAAAGTTATCAAACGATAATCTCCGTGTCCACCACCTTTTGTTGTCTGGAAATAGTCTGCCTGTGAAGGTTGGATAGTTCCCAAACCAGGACCTCCACGAACAACATTCACTACCACCGCAGGAAGTTCTGCTCCTGCCATATAAGATAATCCCTCCTGCATCAAACTTACTCCCGGACTGGAAGATGAGGTCATAACGCGTTTTCCGCAGGCAGCGCCGCCATAAACCATATTGATGGAAGCTGTTTCACTTTCTGCCTGTAATACCACCATTCCTGTTTTAGGATAGGGATTCTCAATCATTAGATGCTCTAATATTTCTGATTGAGGAGTGATAGGATAGCCAAAATAGCCATCTACTCCATAGCGAATAGCTGCTTCTGCTATCGCTTCGTTTCCTTTCATTAATCGTAATTCCTTCATTCTAATCTCTTTTTTTGATTATTATTTAGCCCGGTAAACTGTTATTACTCCATCGGGACATACGATAGCACAATTTGCACATCCTATGCAATTGTCATTGACCATTTCAAGATAATTATACCCTTTTCCATTGACTTTCTTCGACAAGGCAATCACTTTGTTGGGACATGACCCCACACAAACGGCACATCCTTTGCATTTTTCGATGTCAACTACTATAGTTCCTTTTGCCATTATTATTTGATTTTTAAATTATTATACAATATATTAAAATTGAAAATATGTCTTACGAAGATAGCAAAATTTGCGACATCTTCTTTCCTTTAATTGGATATTTTGCTAATGAATTATTTTTTAGTATTATTTAGTTGCTTATTGGGCAATTTTTCTCTTGTGTTTTTATTACTATAATAAAAATACAGGCACAAATCAATACTTACAATGGTAATATTGAATATATAAATATAACTTACCCAATCAAATCCGGAAGCTATTTTATGGAGTATTCCAAAAACATATCCGCAGATTACAACCATCATAAACATAGGACTTTTTCCTGCGACCACTTTAGTACGTAAGGTTTTGATGATGGATATAGGCCAGCCGAAGGCAAAACACAACAACATCATCATTTCACATATTTTGCTGAAATCTTCCATTTTTATTTTAGTTTATTTATAAATTTCTCTACATTAATAATGAAACGTTCATGCGTTCCCTTGCCAATAATTCCGGTTTCATCATAAGCCGTAACCGAAAAAGTTAGCTTTCTTCCTTCCTGAGATTCCAAAACCGATTCACACCAGACTTTTTTCCCTAATGGTGTTGCTTTGGAATGTTCAATATTGAGAAGAGTTCCTACCGTAGTACAGCCTTCCGGTAAAAAATCATTCACACTCGTATGAGCCGTATTTTCCATTAAAGCAACCATTGCCGGCGTGGCAAATACTTCTACCAGTCCCGAACCGTATGCTTTAGCGGTATCTTTCATTTCGACTTGTTGTTCTTTATGTCCTTTAATTCCTTTTTCTATATTAATTTCCATATTTTATAAATGTCTGAAAATATAAGAGCTGTTCAAAACCCTGAAGGGTTGAACAATCTTCAATTATATTAATTCGTAACTACTCATCTGTATTGGCGTATTCAAATTAGGAAGCACTTTTTCCAGTAAAATTCCTTCCCTGTAATCGTATTGATAACCATAGGTTGCCCGTATTCCCTGGTAACAGAATTGAGCGGCTCTGTCCAATGCCATTGGAAGGCTATCTCCTTGCATCAATGCCCCTGTAATAACACTTGTAAAGGTATCTCCTGTTCCGGGATAATGAGCGGGAACATAGGGGCACGTTGTTTTCCAAAAGCGATTCCCTTCTTTATTGTAAGCATAAACAGAAGTCATACGCGGATCGTTCGTGACCGGAACATTTGTAATAATAATAACCGAAGGACCTTTTTGTGCAAGTTCCAGCAAATACTGTTTCAATTCTTCATCCGTATTATTATCCCTGTAAGGCTTATCCAGCAAATAAAAAAGTTCGGTCAGGTTCGGAGTTATTACATCTGCCGATGTTATCATCTGCCGCATGGCTTCCACTATATCCAACTCAAAATTGGAATATAGCTTGCCATTATCTCCCAAAACAGGATCAACCACGACCAAACTGTCCTGTTTCCTGAATTCAAAGATAAAGTCCTTTACTATGTTAACTTGTTCCGGCGAACCTAAATATCCGGAATAAAATGCATCGAATTCAACGTTTATTTTCTTCCAGTATTCGATAATTTTCTTCATCTCATCGGTCAAGTCCAAAAATGAGAACTGAGGATATTGTGTATGATTGGATAAAACAGCTGTAGGCAAGGGGCAAACCTGAAATCCCATCGTTGTTAAAATCGGAATAACAACATTCAGCGAGATTCTTCCTACTCCTGATAAATCATGTATCGCTACTATTTTTTTTGTTTTATTTGTGAATACCATCCTTGTTGAAAGTTTTTGCAAAAGTAGTAAATTCTTTATGGTAAAAATTATCTGTAATTGTTTTTTTTAATTACTTTCTGAAAGTCATTTATTTGTTATTTTTTATTACATTTGCAAAATTATTTTAACATCTTATGGTAAACCGTGTACAATTGATTAGTTTTAATATACGATTCCCTGCCAAAAACTTGGCTGTGTTAAATAATTATGCAACATACATATTATATATTAAGCATGTGTACTCAAAATATACTCATTTTCTTGCCGGTGTTTACCGGAGTTTTGTTTCTTCCTGTGTTGTTTTTCATAGGAAAAAGCATTTTTCTCCTATTTTTTCACTTGAGAAAATGGCTCGTAGACCTTTAAAAACAGAGTTCTTTATTGAGAAATACATCTACGCCATTTCGCGTAGGTTTCTCGGTATTGAGAAAGTATCTTGCATTGCTTCATGTATATTTCTCGGTGTTGAGAAAGTATCTTGCACTACTGTAAATAAGTTTCTCAGTACTGAGAAAGTTCTCCGCACTGTTACGCGGAGGTTTCTCGCTATTGAGAAAGTGCCTCGCACAGTTGCATGTAGATTTCTCAATGTCGAGAAAGTCATTTTCACTGATGCAGATGTATTTCTCGCAACAGAGACAGGCTGCCGTTGCAGTGTGGAAGGAGAAATACTGCATGCTTTGGCTAATTGCAATTCAAAAAGAGAAATAAATTCATTAATAAATAAAAAGTAATAAAGATGAAAGTTAGAATTTTTATAACAGTATTGATTGCCGCAATGGCAATCTCCACCGCGCAGGCACAGTCCGGCAGCAAAAACAATCCTGCTTCCCTACTGCGGGAAGAAGTAAAGCAACAGCAAAGAGATCAATTCAGGCAGTCGCAGCAGAAGACTCTCCCTGTCTGGCAGGAAGCACAAAAGCACAAGCCACAGCAGCCAATCCGGCAGGCAGCTAACAGTAGCCGTCTTGCCGCAAAACAGCAGCCGGCTACCAAAAACAGTACTGCTACACAAAGCAGCGAAAAACAAAAAACGCCTCTACTGTTGGATGTGAGCAGCATTCAGCCCAAAAGCGGAAAAGTACATAAGGAGAACAGCAGCTTTACCTATATTCCCATTACTTCCTTTCCCTTTATGGATAGTAATTCGCTTACTGCTCAATCGCAAATGCTGCAAACCCTGCAAAACGGCAATTATGCCGTAGGCTATTCGATGACACTCAACCAGGGAGATATTGTAGATATAAGCTTGTGCGGCTATACTTCCGAAAACAATTTCGATGCCTATCTGTTTCTATTGGACGCGAATTATAATGAAGTAAGCTATAATGATGACGGACTTAGTAGCTGTAATCTTGGAAGCCGGATAGAATATATTGCCCCTGCTTCGGGAACCTATTATATTATTGCAACATCGTATTCATCCGGCAGAACAGGAGATTTTACATTGAATGTTAGCGTCGCGACTGCCCCGCAAAAAACATATTATGTAGATGCTGTTAATGGAGATAATACAAACGACGGGCAAACCCCTTCCACTCCCTTGGCTTCCTTGCCTGCGGCGATGGATTCCCTTAATGCGGAAATATCTATGGGAACGCTTTATATCATGAGTGACATTGTACTGGAAAATACATTGACGGTTAATTATTTTGCAACTATTTTGCCTTACGGCAATACCACCTATACCATTTTCCGTGATACTGTCAATAATCACTATAACCTGATGGCAGTATACGGCAGCTTATCTTTGGGAGAAGAAAACATGCAGGGACAACTAATCTTTGACGGAGGCTACGATACCGTTAACAATACCCATACCTTTATTGCGTATGAGAGTATTTTGAATATTTATGAAGGTACGGTAAACATGTATAACGGCATTACACTCCAAAACAACAACACTGCCGGAAACTTGGGTGCAGCTGTTTATTTGTATAGAGGCTCTCTTAATTTCTATGGCGGAAAGATTACCCGCAACCATGCATCATCGGCTGCTGGAATATATAATAATAATGGCTCTGTATACATGGAAGGAGGAGAAATCAGCTATAATTTTGCTCAAGATGTCGGCGGAGGAATATACAATGAATATGCCGCTTTTACCCTCAATGACGGAAGCATCAATAACAACACGGCTCATGATGCTGCCGGAATATATAATTATAATGGCTATGTACGTATGGAAGGAGGAGAAATCAGTTATAATATCGCTGAAAGTTATGGCGGTGGTGTGTGTAATGAAGATGGAGAATTTACCCTCAATGGCGGAAGCATCAACAATAATACAGCAGATCATGGTGGTGGAATGTATAATTATTACAGTGAATTTCTCTTCAATGACGGCGATGTAAGCAATAATACTATTTATTTGGATAACGGTATAATCACCCTGGGAGCTAACTACGCCAATACCCAAACCAAAGATGTGGATGTATATCCATATTATAGAGGGAGACCTGTACTGGAAGGAAATCTTTCTACTGTTGCATCTTTCCAATTGCAGCATCCGGATTGGCATATAGATGCCCAGGGGAAACTGGCATTTACAGGTACGCCTGTCCAATATTATGTAGACAGCTTAAACGGTGATGACAACAATGACGGCTCATTAAGCACTCCCTTCAAAACGCCGGAACGTGCCGTAGAGACGATAAACAATGCCGGAGAAATTGGAGTTGTTTACATCATGAGTGATTTGCTTTTGAGCAATACGCTATATATTCTTTCCGATATAACACTTTTGCCTTACGGAAATACTACCTATACTGTTTTCCGCGATACTGTCAATAATCACTATAACCTGATGGAAGTATACAGCAGCTTATCTTTGGGAGAAGAAAACATGCAGGGACAACTAATCTTTGACGGAGGCTACGATACGATTAACAATACCCGTACCTTTATTGCGGCTGGAAGTATTTTGAATATTTATAAAGGTACGGTAAACATGTATAACGGCATTACACTCCAAAACAACAACACTACCGGAAACTTGGGTGCAGCTGTTCATTTGGAAGAAGGTTCTCTTAACCTCTATGGCGGAAAGATTACCCGCAACCATGCAGGATATGCTGCCGGAATATATAATTATAATAGCTATGTACGTATGGAAGGAGGAGAAATCAGTTATAATATCGCTGAAAGTTATGGCGGCGGAATACTTAATGATGATGGAGAATTTACCCTCAATGGCGGAAGCATCAATAACAACACGGCTCATGATGTTGCCGGCGGAATATATAATTATAATAGCTATGTACGTATGGAAGGAGGAGAAATCAGCTATAATTTTGCTCAAGATGTCGGCGGAGGAGTATATAATGATGATGGAGAATTTACCCTCAATGACGGAAGCATCAATAACAACACGGCTCGTGATGCTGCCGGAATATATAATTCTAATAGCTATGTGCACATGGAAGGAGGAGAAATCAGTTATAATATCGCTGAAAGTTATGGCGGTGGTGTGTGTAATGAAGATGGAGAATTTACCCTCAATGGTGGAGCAATAGAAAATAATACAGCTATATCAGGCGGCGGAATTTTCCACTATTCAGGAGATATGTTGCTGGGCGGCAATATCAGCCTTGCAGGAAATGATATTGCAACCGTAGAAGATGGACACATTTCAGTTGTTACAATAAAAAGCGACATTACTACTCCCCAAGCTATTGCACTTACCCCGACAACCTATAATGGTGGTTCCTATCTGCCAAATTATACCCCCTGCAGGGAAATGGTACGGCAAGACAGCGGCTATACCTTTAAGGGAGAAGACCTGAACCTTTTCACCCTTACAGGAGTAAGGGATACTGTTCTGGCATTTGCTGCGGATAACCAAAGCATCAATATCTATCAAGCACCCGATGCGGCTAATGACACTACGGTTACTTCTTGCGGTACATATACCCTCAATGGCATGGCTTATACAGGAAATGGGACAGGATACGAATATGTTTCCGGCTCGCAGTGCGACAGTCTTGTTCGCAAAGTATTTATTAGCATTCTACCTGTGATGGAAGAACAAATCGGACAAATATCAGGACAGGCATCCGTAACAGCAGCAGGCAGTCAGACCTATTCCGTGGAAAGTATTGCAGGAGCTACCTACCAATGGAGTTGCAGCAACAGCAACTGGTCGGTATCGGGAAGCGGAGCAAGCATTACTTTGAGTATTCGATCCACAGGAACAGGAACTCTTAGTGTTCAGGTAGCAGGAGATTGCGATACGGCAAGACGTAATATTACCATCAATGCGAGCTTTACCGATGTTACGGATTATAATGCGAATGATGCTATCCGTCTTTACCCCAATCCTACTACAGGCAAGGTGTATCTGACAGTCGAAGGCGACATACGAGTGTACAGCATTCAGGGTGCACTGCTGCACAAAACCTACGGCAACGAAGTCGACCTTTCGGGCTATGCAAAGGGCGTGTACTTCATACGGCTGAACGGTAAAACGATGAAAGTAGTAAAAAGGTAGTCGGTATCAGGTTTTAACAGCCATAACGAAAACATATCAGTTCAAAGCGTCATTGTTGTAATGACGCTTTTTTGTTTGTCTTGTGTGTCCTTGCGATGATGGCTTCGTACCTCGCCATGACGGAGTGTATTCTTTGCAAGAACGCTCTGAACAAAATAGCATTGCACCATTTTACCATTGTACCATTTTGCCCGCGTTCGGCAAAGGTTCTACCTTTGTCGTTTTATTCTGACAGGCTCTGCCTGTTTCTTTTGGCGGGTTCCCGCAAATGCGGAAAGTATGCCCGACATCTTTGGGGATACCCTCCCAAGCTTGGGAAAGTGTGTCCGACATCTTTTGGGACGGTTTCATAACTTTGGGAAAGCGTGCCCAACATCTTTTGGGATGGTTTCATAGCTTTGGGAAAGTATGCTTGACATCTTTGGGGAGGGTTTCCCAACTTTGGGAAAGTATGCTTGACATCTTTGGGGAGGGTTTCCCAACTTTGGGAAAGTAAGGTCGACATCATTAGGGAGGGTTTCCCAACCTTGGGAAAGTAAGGTCGACATCATTAGGGATGGTTTCATAGCTTTGGGAAAGTGTGCTTGACATCTTTTGGGGTGGTTTCATAAGCTTGGGAAAGTATACTTGACGCCTTTGGAGATACCTTCATAAGCTTGGGAAAGTATACCGGACATCACGGTAACACTCAACAAGGTTTCCGGGCTTTGTCTGTGCGTTCTCTTATTTCCTTATTCACCATTTTACCATTGTGCCATTGATCCCGAACTCATGTTAATCCTTATTTGGAATTAAAGACCGTTACCGATCCGTTTTGGAAAAATATCGTTGTTTCGGAAAGCGGAACTGCTGATACAACCCAATAATAGACACCATCATCAACAGGCTTTCCCTGACTATTCCGCCCATCCCACCAAAACGCATCCGAATAATCCGGGCAATCGGGTTCCGTGCAGGTATTACTCCAAATGAGCATTCCGTGGCGATTATAAATGTGCATTTTAAATTCTTTATAATATCCCATTTCTTCCAGCGGACGGAAAACATATTTTCGCCCATCTGTGCCGGCAGGTGTCAATACATTCCCAAAAATCAATGATTCTAAAATAATTATTTCTAAAGATGTATCGCTTTTGCAGCCGTATTCATCTTCAATAAAAAGCGATACCATCAACTTCCCGGACGTTTCATATATATGTGACGGGTTTTGCTCATCACTTCCCGAATTATCTCCAAAATCCCAATTCCATTTAGCAATATTTCCGTGAATAAAAGTTGACAAATCCGTAAAAGATATTTCATCTCCATAATTAGCCGGTTGAGGCAATGCTTCAAAATTTGCCGCCGGGGATGTATATATTTCAATATGTACACTGTCATTGAATATTTTATTACATTTGTTTGAATCCAAAGTTATTTCCAAGCTGTAATAGTAATATCCCGAAGTCTTAAACCCTCTGTTAGCCGGATTGGTCTGCAATTCTTTTCCATCCCAAAACGTCCAAAGGAAATGTATTTTTTCCTGATTTGTGGAGTCCACTTCGGCATAAAAGCTAAATTCCAGCGAATCACAACCTGATTGCGATTCAAGATCAAGCACTATGTCAGGAAATGATAAGATTTCTATGGTTTTGCTTATTTGCCTGTGACATCGTTTTGCATACAAATCCAATAAGACAGTATAAATTCCATCTGCTTGATAATGGACAGTTGTACTGTCCATATCATGCGAAGTGCTGCCATCCCCAAAATTCCAAATGACACTATCCAAAGCAAAATTTGACGGAATAACTTCGGATGTATTAACAAAAGTAACAGGATCGTCGGAGCAGTAGACGCTGTCCGCTTCAAAATCAGGAATAATATCAATTACATGAATCGTATCGCTTGCCCCCCATTCTACAACGCATCGTTTCATCTGTCCATTGTCATCCGTCCACTTTATCAAATAAAAATAAGGAAGATAGCTTTTGGGTGTTTGATATGTGAAAGTGATAGTGTCGTTCATGTGGCTACCTGTTCTGGCGATTGCTGTAGCTCTATCGGGATTGACAATGATACTGTCGGCATTGCTGATAGAGGGAACGAAAATAACTGTATGTGGTGCACATCCTTCCAGTTCTCCGTATGTAAAATTGCCCATAGGTCCATCTATAAATACATGCCTGGGAGCATGTAGTGTATCCGTACATCCTGTATTATCAGTAACAATAAGCGTAATATCATAACTTCCGGCATGAAGATAATCATGCATAGGATCTTTCAGATAAGACTCATTGGAGTTGCCGCTGCTGCTATCTCCGAAATTCCAATAATAAGAAACCGGACTTCCGATGGATGTATTTGTAAATTGAATTTGTCTTCCAAAATCAGGACAGGGAAACTCATGTCCGTCATCGGTAAAAGAAGCAATAGGTCCGGTAATAATTACATATCCTGTAACAGTGTTCTCACAATTACTTCCATCGGAAGTTACTGTTAAAGTAATAAACATAGTATCCGGCAAATTTTGGGTAAGATGATATGTATGCTGGACATTTGAAATGCCGGTCTGTGTATATAAAGGGGTACCGTCTCCAAAGTCCCATGTACATACAAGCGTAGTACCGGCAGAAGGAGGAATCATATAAGACATATTAACAAGTTCTACGGATGTATGATTGCAATATTTTCTATCCGGTCTGCTTGGAGCAAAGCGAGCCGTAATTTCCCTGTTTAATACATGATCAATCAAAGTTGCCTCGGAAGTACATCCATACTGATTGGTAATTTGCATATTTACATTATGCAATCCTGTAGATAAGTTTTTGTATACCGGTTCTACCGCATAAGAAGTATCTTCATCTATTATCCATCGCCAGGCAATAATTTTTGCCGTATCAAATGGCGCGGCTGTATAGGAACTGTCCTTGAGGTAAAGCCAATCAGGCACATTCACACATAATGTATCTTTACCCAAAGCCATATCCGAATATTCTTTTCCCGAAACAAATTGGGGTATGCTTTTAGGATAAACATAAAAAACTACCGTATCACTATGCAGACAACCCATAAGATCAACATTGAAAAAATAAGCAGTGTATGTATTGGGTTGACTGAAATACAATGTTGCCCCTACATTCGGAGCAATATATCCACTATCATAAGGAGATGTCCAATACCGTGGAAGTGGATGCCATCCTGTGTTTTCCTGAATTAAGGAATCATGCGATTCTATATAAAATCGCCATCCGACAGTTTCAGGACGGGATGTACTTCTATCGTAAAATGTAAAATTAGTTTTTTCACAAATCGTATCGCATTTAAAATACAAATGCGGATCTGCAATACGGATCATGCCGAAAACGGTGTCTGTGCAAAATCCGCATTTATTGTAAGTCGGACTATTTACATCCAAAGAATCATCATTATATGCTACCAAACGAGGTCTTAAGCCCGGATTAAAGGCACTGTCATAGATAAAAGTATTAGACTGAGTATATTCAAAAGAAGGTGCGGTTGCCGTATCTGTTGACTGGTCGGACAGAAGATCGGCATCTCCGAAATACCACCTGTATGCGGTTGCCATGTGTGAATTATTCCTAAATTGAATATCGGCAGGAAATTCACAAAAAGAAATATCAAATGGTTCGAAACCGGCTATGGGAGGACAAACAAAAGCAATGGAATCTAACCGTATGGTATCTCCGGGACAACCGTTGTTAGATCCATATACCATAACAGAAAAATATCCAAGCCTGTCAACACCTAAATATGTACTGTCTTTATTATTTCCACTGGAAATGGTTCCGCCATGATCTGCACTTATCCAAGTCCAATAATCAGCATAGACTCCGGCAACAGGATTACCCCCTGCATCCAGACTGTCAAATGCTACTACCAATAATTTTGATCGGGTCTTGAACTCTGTAAAACAATCTTCCACATAGGTATATCTGGCTCCGACTTTTGGTGGCATTCCGCCTTGAACTATCTCAATTGTATCATATATGGTACATCCCTGCTCATTGGTGGCAGTAAATGTAATGACATGCGGCATAGTATCCGTATAAGTGTGAGAAGATGGATTAAAGCTTACACTGATTTTAATAGGGATGCTTCTGGGGTCATATTTAGGGTACGGAGCGATAAGACTGTCTTGATGATCCTGTGCTCCATCCCCCCAATCAACCGTAATATCGACAAAAGTGGAAGAATATATACCAAAAGTTAATCCTCCCATTATATATGGAATACAACCATTAGTGAGAGGGTGAATAGCTCCTTCAACCTTCCAGGGACGGATAACAATAATTTTCGCAGTATCTCTCAGCTTACATCCGTAGGGAGTGGTAACGGATAAAGTTACTTCGTATTCTCCATAATCGGGAAAAATATGGGAAACCGTATCTCCCGAAGCTGTCGTACTGTCTCCGAAGTTCCAGACAATAGAACCAAAGCCAAAGTCATCATTGGAAGTATATGGGGTATAATCTTTAAATCCTAAAGCATAAAAAGGTTCACATACATGGTTAATGGAATCATATTCTGTAAATGCCGCCTTTGTAGAATCGTAAACATGAATAACCACCGAACTCGAATCCGAACAACTGCCTCCCAAATAAACACCTGTTACTTTTACGGTATATGTTCCCGAAGATGTATATGTATTATTTATGGAATAGGTAGCATTGGATGGAATTTTAGCCCCATTTCCAAAATCCCAAAGATAGCTTGTATTGTAGTTTGCTCCTTTCGCCGTTAGTGTTCCGGGAACAGAACAGAGGATGGTATCGGATACCGTATATTGCATATTAAACTCCGTGATTTGAATATAAGTCGGTTTGGATATAGAGTTAGAGCAGCCTTCCGAGCTGGTTGCATGCAAACTGACGGAATAATTTGCTTTACCGGTATAGCTATGGGTTGGGTTTTCATCGGTAGAACTTTGTCCATCCCCAAATTGCCAATAATAGGTATTATTGCTTGTTACGGTAGTTGTATTTGTGAAATTCACCCTTGCCGGACTGCTTGCCGAATAACAAAAGGATCGCTGGTCGGCATCAAATTCGGGCATGGGCTTTTGTTTGACGTAAATATAATTGTTTTTATCTACTTTCGAAGAACAGCCATTGACATCGGTAACAATCAGAGAAACGGTATATGAAGTAGTTATGTTGGATGGATTGGAGTATTGATAGACCGGATTGGCAGATGAGCTTTTGCCGCCATCTCCAAAATCCCAATCATAAGACCGTATTGCAATACTGCTGGAAACAGAACTAGTAAATGAAACCGAACCACCCGGACAAACAGAATCATTCAATTTGGTAAAAGTAAATGCAGGAGGAGTAAAAATTTGAATATTTTGTGTTGTTGAATTGACAGAACCATCTTGAAAATGTACAGTTAATTGAACTGTATATGTACCTGAATTAGTATATGGGTGTGTTGGATTTTGAATATTGGAAGTAAAACCGTCTCCAAAATCCCATGAATAACTACTGATATTGCCTGTAGTTGTACTGGTAAAATAAAAAGTCGCAGGAGCACAAGCTGAACTCTGTGTATAAGTAAAACCTGCCGTTTGAGATTTCAAACTGAGGAATAATGAATAAATAAATATAAAAAGCACAATTTTCCTCATACGTTTATAATTTAAATTATTATTTAGACGTAATATACAGCTATTTTGTTGCCTCAAATCTTTTTTTATTTTGTAAAATTAAGAAACAAAGATAAAGAAAAAATGAAAGCAAGGGGTTTATCGAAAATAATATATCTGAAAAATATATTTTGCAGAAAACAAAATAACTTTATAAAAGAAATTATATAATGTCCGTACATACTCAGAAAATACCTGGAATATAAAAGGTACTTCGGAAGTATTAAAAAGTCACTCGGGGGTATTAAAAGGTCACTCGGAGGTATTAAAAGGTCGCTTGGAGGTACTAAAAAGTCACTCAGAGGTATTAAAAGGTCACTTGGAGATACTAAAAGGTCGCTCAGAGGTATTAAAAGGTCACTTGGAGATACTAAAAGGTCACTCGGAGGTACTAAAAAGTATCTCAGAGGTATTAAAAGGTCACTTGGAGATACTAAAAGGTCACTCGGAGGTACTAAAAGGTATCTCAGAGGTACTAAAAAGTCACTTGGAGGTATTAAAAGGTCACTAAACTGTGTCAAACGATAGATTTAGCAAATAGACCATCTTATTTCATGGTAATCCAAGATCCTTAACAATATCTTTTAATTTATTATCAAGCAATAAAGTTGTATTACCTATATCTGATTTATTATTTAATGTAGTTTTTACACCGAAATAAAATTTTATCTTGGGTTCGGTCCCCGATGGACGAACAGTTATTTTACTTCCGTCATCCAAAAAGAATTGTAATACATTCGAAACAGGTAAATTGATTTTCTCTTCTGCTTTATTTGCTAAGTTTTTAGATAAAGATAATTTATAATCTTTTATTGCAGTAACTTTTACATTATTAATTGTTTTAGGAGGATTATTACGATAATTTTCCATCATCTTTTGGATTTCTGTTGCTCCGTTTTGTCCTTTTTTAGTCAGGGAAAGCAATTCTTCTTTATAATAACCGAATTCCAAATAAATATCGGTCAGAATATCAAACAAGGATTTGTTTTGTTCTTTTGCCCATGCAGCAATTTCGGCAATCATACAACAGGAAATTACAGCATCTTTATCACGAACAAAATCGCCAATCAAATACCCGTAGCTTTCCTCTCCTCCGCAGATAAACTCTTTTTTATTTTCCAGTTCTCTGATTTTTTCAGCAATATATTTGAATCCTGTTAATACATCATAACTTTCTACATTGTATTTTTTTGCAATATCAACCAGCAATTCCGTGGTAACAATTGTCTTGACGATATATTGTTTTCCTGTAATCATTCCCTTTTCCTGCCACATTTTGCACATATAATAGACAATCAAAGCGGCTGTCATATTTCCGTTGAGCAGCGTAAATTCTCCTTTGTCATTTTTTACAGCAATTCCCACACGATCAGCATCAGGGTCGGTAGCCATGACCAAATCCGCATTCGTCTCTTTTGCTTGTATTAAAGCCATGGATAGGGCTTCTTTTTCTTCAGGATTTGGAGAAACAACAGTCGGGAAATTCCCATCAGAAATAGCCTGCTTTTCCACTAAATGAATATTTTTAAATCCGAATTTTTGCAAGGCTTTGGGGACAAGTTCTACTCCCGTTCCGTGTAACGGACTGTAAACAATATTCAAATCGGCATGTTTTTCAATGATACCCGGTTGCAAAGACAATGTTTTTAATTTTTCCAGATAGATATCATCCATTTCTTTTCCGATATATTGAATTAAATTATCATTCCTGTTGAATTTTACATCTTCAATATTTTGAATCGTACGAACTTCGGCAATGATATTTTTATCATGTGGAGGCACCAACTGTCCTCCATCCGACCAATATACTTTATACCCGTTATATTCTTTGGGATTGTGCGAAGCGGTTATCACAATGCCGCTATCACAACCCAATTGACGAACAGCAAACGAAAGTTCGGGTGTAGGGCGAATATCATTAAAGAGATAAACAAAAATGCCATTGGCGGATAATACTTCTGCTGCAACTTCCGAAAAATAATGGCTGTTATTTCTTGAATCATACGCAACTGCAACTTTCGGCTGATTTTTATTGCCTGTTTTTTTAATATAGTTCGCCAAACCCTGTGTCGCCATGCCGACCGTATATTTATTCATGCGGTTGGTTCCAATACCCATTACACCACGCAGTCCTCCCGTTCCAAATTCCAAATCACGGTAAAAAGCATCTTCCAAAGCCGTTTCATCAGTTTGCATCAATTGACGGATTTGACGTTTACTTTCTTCGTCATATTTACCATTCAGCCATGTATTGATATTCTTTTTTGTTATGTCGTTCATATTTATAGTTTATATATGATAAATAATTTTGCAAAAATACATAAAACCGTTAAGACAAATAATAATATTCATTTGAAAGTAATATATAACGTGAGTTCGGGGTTTATTTATTTGCTTAAGAGAAGTTACAGGAAGTTATAATGCTGAAGGTTGAAACATTATACTATATAACTTCTCTTAACTTGTGTAACTTCTCTAACTTCCATACTATGTCCTCTCATGAAATAGGTTGACAAGTCAATTGTTTAAAACTTTTGAAAAGAGCGGAAAATAAATGAAGAGAAGACATCGTATTTTCAGTAGAGAAT